>Ga0307479_10000024_pt1 | contig 197530 bp, 179 predicted proteins | sample atmos_gasesECM4C_FD_203743 | JGI IMG/M metagenome (GOLD analysis project Ga0307479, IMG submission 203743) | Hardwood forest soil microbial communities from Morgan-Monroe State Forest, Indiana, United States - atmos_gasesECM4C_515 | ecosystem: Environmental > Terrestrial > Soil > Temperate...
TTAACGGCAGTGCCGTAGAGTTCTTCATCCGGCATAGGGAAGGGCGCTGCCTTCTTCCACGGGTTTATTGGCATCTGCGCCAGCGCGGCGGTGCAGAAAACCAGGCTGGCGATCACCGCAAGCATTGCAGTTCCTCGTTGTAGCAGTTTTGACATACAAGTCTCCTTTTGAGTTTTAAATACGAATCAGGTTCTTATCTCGAGGCATTCTGAAGATCAGGCCAAACATTAAGTAGCGGAGGTCTTTGATTCCGTTTGTGTTTTCCCACATGTAGGAGGGCTGAAACGACACATGCTTCTCGATGGGCACCGTGACGCCAGTCCAGGCTCGGTTTTTCGTCCACCCGCTTCCCTGGTCGTAGAAGGCTTCGTAGGACGCGAAAGGTTTCCAGATGCGGCCCTTAACCGCGAGGGGATACGCGACCGCAATCTTATTGCGATAGCGGTTGATCTCTTTTTCTGGAAGAGACTTTCCGCCGTACATGTATGTTGGAAGAAATCTTCTGACATACATGTTGCGCTCGGAGATTTCAAACTTGTGGACCGAGAACAGAACCGTTCCATCGATCCGAAATTGATGCTCCTCGTAAGTGTTAGTAAATCCTCCCGAATGATTCGCGAGTTCATTAAGCCCGTCTGGCGGGACCGAGTAATAAAGGTAGCTGGGAGTGATCGAAAGAAACTTTGTCGCGCGAAAAGTCGCGTCAAACTGTGCTGACGGTGCTTTCAATTCGCCGATGTAAAACCCATAGAATTTAAGATCGATCCGCTGTTGCACAGGAGCAATGAGCTCTGCCCAGCCTGTGGGCGCGACAACCGAGCCGCTTCCGCGTCCACTAGGTGCGTCTACTTCTTGGGCAACGCACCGCCCGCCGAGAAAAACGAGCCACAGCGCCAGAAAAGTTGGTACTCTATGCAGCACAAATTTTGTAAATCCTTGCATGGCTTCTCCTAGCCGGATGCGTAGTGTCAGCGCGCCCGATTGATTAACCCTTAGGAGGACCTGTGATGATGGACGGAATTGCCACCTCATTGATCCCACTCACGACGAGATGTAATTTCCGCTTACATCCAGTTGTGACGCAACAAGAAAGGCAATCGGCGCGCCAAAGTCAGGCCAGGGCTAAGTGCTGGATTTTCTTGCTGTGCCGGAATGCGCCGGGCGAAATTTCGGTGACCGCTGCCCGCCGATGGGCAGCAGACCTGGGCAGCGCGGGATGAACATAGTTGGTGTCATCGCGGAAACAGCGGTGTGTGCAGACAAGACTGTGTCGGGGATTGTCGCAGGTTAATAATTGCTAGAGCGAGGGACGATGAGTCGAAGGAATTGAGAAATGCTCAGTCCGCCAGATCTGCAGCCACGGTTTGCTGTGGAATCTCACCCAGTCACGTGAAGCAAGTCGAAGCGAAACATCTTCGCTTCTTGTTAACCAATTGCGTTGGTCGAATAATCAGAGCGAGCAATGTTCAGCCGGCGCATCTTGTTCTGAAGGGTGGTACGCTTCAGCCCGAGGCGTTCGGCCGCGCCCCCTTTGCCCGCTATGCGTCCTGCGGTGGCGCTCAAAGCTTCTCCGATTACACCGCGTTCCGCATCGCGCAGAGTCGAACTTGAGGCGACACAAACTGGCACGCTGCGGCACGTTCGAGGGGCAGTTATGGGCAGCACTAGCTCCTCACCGCGCGTAAGAATGACGGCGCGCTCGACAAAATTGGCCAGTTCCCGAATGTTTCCTTTCCAATCGTTGTCCATCAGGACGTTCATTACTTTGCTCGGAACGGAGTTGACTTTCTTTCCCATGCGCCGGGCCAGCTTCGAAACAAAATAGTCGACGAGTAGGGGGATGTCCTCGCGTCTCTCCCGAAGTGGCGGGATCTCAATTGGAAACACATTGAGACGGTAAAACAGATCCTCGCGGAATCCACCATCCTCGATCATGTCTTCAAGGTTGCGGTGAGTGGCGGCAATCATCCGCACACTAACCTGGATTGTCCTCGAGCTGCCCAGACGTTCGAACTCCTGCTCCTGCACCGCACGCAACAGTTTCGGTTGCAGTTCCAGACTGATGTCGCCGATCTCGTCCAGAAAGAGCGAGCTTCCGTCGGCAAGCTCGAATCTGCCTTTTCTTTGCATGAGGGCACCGGTAAACGCCCCCTTCTCGTGCCCGAACAGTTCGCTCTCGAGCAATCCGGAAGGAATCGCGGCGCAGTTCATTCGCACGAAATCGCGATCGCGCCGGGAACTAAGATCGTGAATAGCCCGGGCGATCAACTCTTTGCCGGTGCCAGTCTCGCCATGAAGCAGAACCGTTGCATCGGTAGGCGCAACGATCGCAACTTGCTCCAACACATTCTGCAGGGCTGAGCTGTTGCCGATAATGTCTTTGAAGCAATGCTCAGAGCAGGTTTCGGAGCGCGAGTGGTAACTCTGGTCTTCACGTCCGTCAATGCTGGGAAAACTCGGTGCTCTTAGGCTAGCTGGGTCTGTGAGATCGATTGTCGCGTACGCCATATTGCCCTCCCGCACTTGCTTCTGAACACTTCCACAACTCCTACGAGCACATCGCGACAATAGATCACATGAGAGAAAACGGTAATGCTCGAAACAGTTCAGCAGTCATTCTTGGCCGCGCAGGATTTATTCTTAACCGTTAAGATGCATGCTAGAATCCTAACTACCTTATCTCTCAGTAACTTGCCAATACCGCGGCCAGTACCCGTTAAGAGAGGTTAAGCGAGGGCGCAGGGTAGATGGCAACAGGACATCAGTCGGAGAACCCGAAGAAACTCAGCGCTGAACAGGTTCGGTTAATCCGCAATGAGCTCGAATCGGTCCTCGCAAGCGATGCTTTCACCGGAAGCAAGCGCTGCCAGGATTTTCTCAGGCTGGTAGTAGACCACACCTTGGCCGGTGATCTGGACGAATTGCGTGAACGCATGATCGGCGTAGAGATGTTCCACCGGCCCGCCGATTACGACACTTCGAATGACGCTGTCGTGCGTGTGCGCGCGACGGAAGTTCGAAAGCGGCTTGCGCAGTATTACAGAGAAACCAAAGTTGCGCCAATAGTCCGGATCGATCTTCTCCCTGGCTCCTACGTTCCTGAATTCCATTGGTCGCTCCCGCCGAGCATTGACGGCGTTACGGCGAAAACCCTGCCTCCCCACGCGGCCACCCCCATGTCTCGGCGTACTTCAATACTTCTGCTCATTGGGGCAATCCTTGGCATAGGAGTCATCGCCATCCTTGGGTCACAGTATGGCCGGAAACCTTCTTCGAGCAATGCTCTATGGCTTTCCCTCGGTCTGCCAGAGGGCGTGAACTTACAGCGGAACTGGCACCCTTTTGAACAGCTCGCGCTTTCGCCCGATGGCCAGATGCTGGCTTTTGCAGCAACTGATGCATCTGGTCAAAGCTCTTTATGGCTCAGAACTCTGAGTTCTCCCGAAGCGCAGCGAATTGCTCAGACTGACGGTGCACTTTTGCCCTTCTGGTCGCCGGACTCGGAGTTCGTCGGTTTCTGGGCGGGCGCCAAGCTGAAGAAGGTTGCTCGATCGGGCGGCGTGCCCGAAATAATTTACGGCGTTCCGGAAATTGCGCAAGGTGCGTGGGGTCCAGATGGGACCATCCTTTTTGCCAAACCGGTGAACAGTCCCATCTTCCGTGTCCCTGCTGCCGGGGGTGACGCCGTACCCGTGACGTCTTTGCTCCCCGGGCAAGTCAGCCAGATGTGGGTGCAGTTCCTGCCCGACGGCAAGCACTTCATGTACCTGGCTCGCACGAGCTTGACCAGTACCGATCCGGGTGCCAAGGTTTATGTCCAATCGCTGGATGGCAGAGTCTCGACAATGCTGCTTGCCAGCCAAAGCCGTGCCTTAGCGGTTCCGGAGTATTTGCTGTTCGTGCAAGACCAGAACCTTTTCGCGCTGCGCATGGACTGGGAAGCTCTGCGACAAATCGGCAAGCCCTCGTTAGTAACCCGAAACGTCGCTGCCTCGCCGGCGTATTTGGGCACTTCGGAATTTACCGCCTCTCAAAATGGGGTGATTATCTACGGGACAGCACAGGGCTCATCTTTCGATCAGTTCCACTGGTATGCACGCGACGGCACCGTGACTGGAAGCCTCGACCCGGTGATCGATTTCCAGCAGTTCACGCTTTCGCCGGATGCAAAATATCTGGCGCTGAACTCGTTCCACCAGCACGCTACCGGCAGTTTGTGGCTGGTTGATTTGGCGGCGGATACAACCACTCCACTCACGATCGATCCGCACGCGCAGTCGGATCCCGTTTGGTCGCCGGACTCGCACTATGTCGCGTTCAATCTTCTTCCTAACGGTGGAATTGATCCACCGTTCCTGGTTGAGAAAATTGAAATTGCAACTCAGCAGGTGCTGCGCATCTATGGCGACAACAAACCGCACTGGGTAGAAGAGTGGTCCGCGGACGGCCGTTTTCTACTCACACACGACACCAAAACTTTTTCGATTATTCCTGTCGCTGGTAACAGCAAACCTGAAGCGCTGTATTCGTCCACATTTATAAAGGATGAGTTTCACTTGTCTCCTGACGGACAGCTTATCGCTTACGGCGAGAACCGCGCCGGCAGATGGGAAGTTTTTGTGGCGTCGTTCCCCTCATTTCACAACATCACTCAGGTTTCTGGTGCGGGAGGCGCACAGCCCCGCTGGCGCGGTGACGGCCGGGAGCTTTTTTTCCTCGATCTTGAAGGAAAGATGATGTCAGTGACCGTGAGCGTTGAGCGCGGTTCTCCGCCGAAGCTCGGCACCCCAAGGCAACTTTTCGCGACAGGACTGATACCAGATCCCACGATCAACCAGTATGCAGTGACCGCAGACGGACGTAAGTTTCTGGTGCTGGAACCGCGAAAAGGTTTCAACGAAACTTACTCTGTCGTTCTTAACTGGCCTGCCAGCGTTAAATAACGCCTAGTTCCCAAGCCGGATTATAAGGGCGATTGGCGAGTGGCACGTCTCCATATCTTCTGAAAATCGATGTCTTTCCACTTTAGACGTAGAGTGTCGTTGTTGGATTCGTAATCGGGAAGACGTCCCCGTTTTGGGCAACGAAGACTCGTCAACCCGTCGGGCGTCCGCGGGGAGACAGCCGATCCGACTGTCCCCCGAATCCGCTAGTTCACCGTGAAGGTGGTGGCACTCGTGGCCGTGCCTCCCGGCGTGGTGATGGTGATCTTGCCGGTTACCGCTCCCGTTGGCACGGTTGCGGTTACCTGCGTATCGGAGTTCACGGTGAAGGACGTCGCGGCTATCCCGCCGAATTTCACCACCGAAGCCTGTTGCAGGCTCGTCCCGGTGATCATCACCGAAGTGCCCACCGGACCGCTCGTCGGCGAGAAACTCTTGATCGTCGGCGTGATTTTGAACGTCTGCGGAGTGGTCAGGTTGCCGCCCGGTTCCTTCACCGTGATTACACCAGTCGTGGCGCCGGTGGTTACCTTTGCAGTTGCGTAAGTATCGTTGACGATCGTAAGCGCTCCGGAACCGGTCCCAAACAGAACGCCGGTTGCTGTATTGAACCCTTGCCCCAGCAGTTCGACAGTTGCGTTCGATTTGGCCGAGTGCAGCACGACCGGAGCGACAAAAGATTTCAAGCTCACATTCATGCTATAGGCCACGCCATTCGAAACATGGCTGCCTCCGTGGGAGGTCAATCCATAGATCGTTCCATTGGTATGGAGCAAAGGTGTGGACAAGGGAGTGTCTCCAGTCGTGGTGTCGAAGCTGTGCAGAATGGTGAATCCCGTGCCCGTCGTGCTGATCTTGAAGAGCACGCCGAGTTTGTTCGCGCCGCCCGCGGAGGTTACGCCGTAGAGAAACTTGTCGCTGCCCTGAACCACCCCAGAGTATGGAGTAGCGCCGTCGGTGGTGCTTCCGGCGGTGAAGTTGGTGAGCACCGTGTACACTCCACGGGTCGTGATCTTGTAAACCACGCCACCCGAGCCGGTGCCTCCTGCGACAGTGGTTCCGTACAGGGCGCCATCGACACCTTGCATCAACGGACCCCAAGGCGAAAATTCGGTGTGGAAGCTGAAGAGGGTCTTCAAGACTTTTGTGGTGGGCGAGAACTGAAATACCGTCCCGGCGTTATACGTTCCGCCATAAAGGGTGGTGCCGTACAGGTTGCCGTCGGACGCGAGTAAGAGAGGGGAATAGCTTTGCGCCACCAAGGTCACCATGACGGTGAAGGTGCCGGATGTGGTGATCTTATAAATCACCGCGATGGTGCCGTTGTTGGTCGCGCCATACAGGTTTCCATCTTGTGCCTGAACCGGCGGCGTCTTCGGATACGCGCCGTCGGTCGTGTTGTTGAAGTCGTACAGTTCGGTAAATGTTCCGCTGGGCGTGATCTTGAAGACAGTGCCGTAGCCGTGTCCTCCCTGGTAGGTCGTCCCGTAGAAGTTGCCGTCGGTGGCCATGCTGATCCCGCCTTGGGGATAACCGCCATGGGTCAGGTCAAAGTCGTGGAGGTCGGTGACCGTGCCCGAAGTCGTCATCTTGAAGATGTTGCCGTAAAAGTGGACGCCTCCGCTGGTGGTCGCTCCGTAAATGTCCCCGTCTTGACCTTGCGCAAGCATGCTGGGAGCCAGGGCGCAGCATCCGTCGGTCTGGTTGAAGTCGTGCAGATCGCTATAGGTTTGGGCCTGCATCAGCGCCGCAGAAACGTACACGGCGAAAGTCAGCAGAACGCGCTGGAACTTTAGGCTTGTCATTTTTCACTCCTCAGACGTTCTTCGATCAGATTCCCCAGGAAAGGCGAACCGGAGTACCTCCTTGCGGATCGTGCAATCCGGAGCGACGGGCGAGAGCTTGACGCGACCTTTTTCAGTCGCTATCGGAGATTGTCCGCATCACGGCCCCGACGTCCCCCCCTCGTGGCTGGCAGCCAGGGCCGTTGATCCGCTCTATTGAATAATGTGAGAAGCGCGGGCGAATCGGCTCACCGGAATCAAGAATAATTCGAGGTAACGGCTCTCCACAGCCACCTCTTCCTGTTCCAGGAGATTGCCGGTGAGGGATCACCCTATCCCCAAAAATCGGCTCCCAGCGGGCTTTTCGGCTCTTAGGTGGACCAGCTTCAATTGATTGACATGGGGCAAATAACGGGATATCTTCGCGACCAGCGCGTTTAACGGCGGCTCTTGGGGCAGGCAGTGCAGCAGGACTCTTCGAATGCAGTCACGGCGCTGTTAGTTCGCTGGAGAGAGGGGGACCCTCAGGCACTCGAAGCACTGATGCCGCTGGTCTACGATGAATTGCGCCGCCTGGCGCATTATTACCTACAGCGGGAGCGCCCCGAGCATACTCTCCAAAGCACCGCCCTGGTGCACGAAGCTTATCTACGACTGGCGGGTCACAATCCTCCCCAGTGGCAGAACCGGGCACATTTTTTTGGCATCGCAGCCCACCTGATGAGGCAAATTCTGGTGGAGTACGCGCGCGGCCACAACGCGGCCAAGCGTGGTAGCGGGGCCTGCAAGCTGACTCTCGACGAAGCAATGGCGCTCCCCACGAAAGTGGACGTTGATGTGGTTGCTCTGGACAGGGCCCTCACCGAACTCTCGGACCTCGATGCCCAGCAAGGCCGCATCGTGGAACTGCGCTTCTTCGGCGGGCTAACGATTGAGGACACTTCTGAGGTTCTCGGCATTTCTCCGGCCACGGTCAAGCGCGACTGGACGACCGCTCGGGCTTGGCTGCACCGCGCCATCACCGGGGAAGCATCTGCATGAACTCGGAACTGTGGCAACGAGTGAGGGAGTTGCTGGACGAGGCCATTGCTCTCGATCCCGCGGAGCGTGGACCTTATCTTGATCGGGTGTGCAATGGCGACCGCGAGTTGCGGCTTGAAATGGAGTCTCTTCTTTCTTCTCACGAACGGGCCGGAACCGGTTTCCTGGAAACTCCGGCGGTGGACCTTCAACAATGTCAGCCAGCAGCCCGCAAGCGAGTGGGAAGCAGAATCGGCGCCTACGACATTCTCGAGGAAATTGGACACGGCGGCATGGGCGAGGTTTATCGCTCAGCACGCGCCGACGGGCAGTTTACGAAAGATGTGGCAGTCAAGCTGGTGCGCGGGGGCTTTGACACGGCCGCTGTGATCGAGCGCTTCCGCCACGAGCGCCAGATTCTTGCCAGCCTGGAACATCCCAACATCGCTCGTCTGCTGGACGGTGGCACGACGGACGATGGCATTCCCTACCTCGTAATGGAATTGGTCAAGGGCATGCCCATCGACGAATACTGTCGCACGTGTCGCCTTGATGTTCCGTCGCGGCTAAGCCTGTTTTTACAAGTTTGTTCGGCCGTACAGTATGCGCACCAACGGCTGGTGATCCACCGCGATATCAAACCCAGCAACATTCTTGTGACCGAGGAAGGTGTGCCGAAGCTACTGGATTTTGGGATTGCGAAGATTCTCGATCCCGCCGCCAGCTCCGAAACCACGCTGACTCCTCTCACGCCGGAGTATGCCAGTCCTGAGCAGATTCGAGGCGAGCCCATCACGACGGCGACCGATGTGTACTCGCTGGGCGTTGTGCTGTACAAGTTGCTGACCGGACACTCTCCGTACCCAGAGAATACGCGAACGCCGCACGAGTTTGCGCTTGTGATCTGTGAGGGGGAACCGGAGCGTCCGAGCGCAGTCATTTCTGCGGCCGGCATGAAAGCCGAATCAAATCTCGGGAAGGAGGCTGCGCTCCAGTCGCCAGAAGCATTGGGCATCTCGCCCGGAGATTCACTGGCCACGCTGCGGCGACAGCTGCGCGGCGACCTCGACGCCATCGTACTCAAGGCGCTACGCAAAGAGCCGCAGCGACGCTACGCTTCAGTGGAGCAGTTGGCGGAGGACATTCGCCGCCACCAAGACGGACTGCCGATTACCGCCACCAAAGGATCGTGGAGTTACCGGGCAGGAAAGTTCGCCGTTCGGCATAAGCTGGGAGTTGCCGCCACCGCACTCGTCCTGATTGCTGTGCTGGGCGGAGTCGCGGCTACCGTGCGTGAGGCCCGAATCGCAGCCGCCAACGGACGCCGCGCAGAGCAGCGTTTCAACGACGTCCGCAAACTGGCCAACTCTCTCATGTTCGAAATCCACGATTCCATTCGGGACTTGCCGGGTTCTACTCCGGCCAGAAGGCTTCTGGTCACCCGCGCATTGGAATACCTCGACAGCCTTAGCGCACAGTCCAAAGGCGACGTTTCCTTGCAGAAAGAATTGGCTGCCGCCTACGAGAGGGTAGGGGACGTCCTGGGATATCCTTACGCGGCCAACCTGGGCGATAAACCGGGAGCGTTGCAAAGCTATCGCAAGGCATTGGCGATTCGCGAGTCGCTGGCTGTCGCTACTCCCAACGACCTTCAACTTCGATCGAGTCTGGTCGAAACCTACTACAGGATCGCACAAGTGTTGGAGGCGAGCGGCAATTTCGCTGAAGCCCTCGAGGCTGTGCGCAAGGGCTGGGCGATTACCCCACCCATCCCTCCCGGCAACCACGACCCCGCGGTGGCCGACCAGTCTGCCGGAGGGTATTACTTTACGGCCGGTCTTCAAGTGCGGACCGGGGATTTGGCCGCGGCTCGGGATAACTACCAACATGCCGCGGCTATCCGCGAGGGAGCCCTGCAATCCTACCCGAACCACCTTTCCTTGCGAACCCATTTGGCCGCCGACTATGCCGGCATCGCTCAGTGCTCGGAGCAGGAAGGCGATCTCTCTCACGCCGCGCAGATGCAGGCCATGGCTGCCGCAATTCTGGACGAAGTTTCGAAATCCAATCCCGGGAATGCCATGGTCTCCGAGTACCTCGGCGAAGCCACCAACCGTCTAGCCACCTACCGAAAGGAACAAGGTGGGTTGGCCGCTGCACTGGAGACGTACCGCAAGGCACACCAGATTTTCGGGGATCTGCTTGCCGCAGACCCAAAGAATTCCCTGGCAGAGTCGAACTTCGGTTTTAGCGACAATGGAATTGCCCAAAGTTTTTTGGCTCTGGGCAAACCGGCGGCGGCGGCCAAGGTTTTTCGGGAGGCAATTGCCTCCTTCGAAGAGATGTCTCCCATGACCACGAGCAATCGCTATGTTCGCTCCGGCCTGGCAGACGCATATTTGGGCCTCGGAGAAGTCTATTCGGCACTGGCTGCCGGCAAGAATATTCCATCAAATCAAAAACGCGAGTATTGGGAGGAATCCCGTTCCTCTTGCCAGAAGAGTCTGGCCCTGTGGAATGAAAAGGAAAAGCGCCGAGAGCTGGAAAGCAGTGAGCACGACGAAGCAGCGCAGGTCGCCCAGTGCGTCGCCAGGAGCGAGGCGGGGCTCGGCCATCCCGGCCAAAAGCAAGGCAGCCCGCATTAACATTCCGCGGGAGGCGACACACGACAGGTTACATCAGCAAACTTCTTCGGTCATGAATATTGCCCTGCCGGGACCACTTACTAAACTGATCTCGATGGAGGCAACCTCGTCCGACTGCTCTGGAGCGAGGTCAGACAACTGATTTACAAGTCTGACAAGATCCGACACCCTGAATACCCGCTGATCTGCCTCGGAAACCCACAAATCGCGACGGCTTACCGCGCCAGAGACATTTCCAATTCTCTCGACCTTAACCTGCCTCTTAGCCCGATCAGATGACGGGTGAGACCGATTCGGTCGCATGGAAAGCAAGATAAATTTGTTCGGCGATTTCGCGTCGATTACCAACGCGAATGGCAGTAGCTTCCAGAAAGCATGGGGACGTTGACCAACTGGACTGGCACGGAGCCGCTCATTTCTTATTCCTCAGCCCAGCAGCGCGCTTGCCGACTTTCTTGAGCGCCACTTCAAGGCTACGGAGCTCCTCCGGGCTCAATTCGGAGAACACTCTCTTCATCTGCCCGGAATGCTTGCGAAAGGCGGAAACAATGAGATCCTTGCCACGTGGGGTGAGGGCAACTATTCGAACGCGTCGGTCTTCGGCACTCTCGACCCGGCTGACCAAGCCCTTCCCGACTAGGCGATCGACAGCGACACTGATCGAGCCTGGGGTCAGATCCACGATCGGCCCTATCGTGTTGACGGGCAAAGGCCCTCCGTGCAGCAGGAGTTCCAGCACGCCGAAATCCGAGAGGCCGAGTCCGATCTCCTCAATACCAGCGGCTGCGTACCTGGTCAGGGTGCGCATCGCCTTCATCATTACTAACCAGACGTGGTCCGTACCCTCAAGTTTCCGGGTCATAAAAAATCTGAATCTACCGTAAGTATACATACATCAAGTATATTGACATCAATATAATCGACGCCATACCATTGGCGCCGATTCGAAAAGGAGAACATAGTTATGAGAATCGCTTCCGTAATCGCCCGATATCTTGCGGGCGCGATCTTTCTTGTGATGGGGCTGAACGGTTTCCTTCACTTCATTCCCCTTCCTCCGCCGGAGGGCATAGCTGGACAGTTCATGGGCGCTCTATATGTTTCGCATTACCTCTGGGTGATCTTCGCGTTTCAGGTCATCGGAGGCTTGCTTCTGCTGGTCAACCGCTATGTACCGTTGGCGTTGGCAGTGTTAGCGCCGGTGATCGTCAACATCCTTACTTTTCACGTGCTAATGGCTCCGAGCGGGCTTCCAATGGCTCTATTCGTGGCGGCCCTCTGGGTCGCAATCTTCGTCGAGGTGCGACCTGCCTTCTCCGGGTTGTTGCAATCGCGCTGGCAGCCGCGGGCCTGACCGCCGGAGAAAGGAATCAAACATGACGCAAAAACTCACGGTTGTTGTCGCAGGACCCACGGCTAAACAACTCGAACTGCGCCACACCCGCGGCAAGCTGGTGCTGCGACCGTGAGTGGCGGAAGCACCGCTGCAATGGACGAAATGGTTCGATCGAGGCGGTTTTGTGGGGATCGCGCCCACTCGAAAGACTAGTGCTATACTCGCGCCATCCTTTGGCACCAGGGCAATGGGAGCGACAGCTATGAAACGCGTGTTAGCTTTTGTCGGCTTAGCCGGGATGCTGTGCAGTGCAGCCTTTGGGCAGGATGTCGTCAAGATCTCGAGTTGCGCAAATCAATCCGCGCTGCCACTGCCGTTTGAGGTTGACTGTTCACACGTGGCAGACTCCGCCACGAGGCAGTTGTGTCGGCCTTTTGCAGAAAATCAGGCGTGCAAAGTCTTCTGGGCCTATAGGAAGATCACAGGCATCAACCTCGAGGATTTCTGCCACGTTTTCAAGTACACAATCTATGACGAGAACAAATGGCCGCATGGGGCAGGGGAAGGCGGCCTGGCCGGCATCTGCGAAGCGGACTACATCACTGATTATTCGCTGCAGGTGAAGTCGGACATTGGGCCGTACGATGTGCACGAAATTTTGCATGTCTATCAGCAGTCACTCGGAGCGATTCCCGATCCACATATTCTCTTCACGCCCTCCATGGCTGAAGCGGAACGCGAAATCGGCGACAACAAGGCATATGAAGACCACATCAAGGCAATGAAAGATGGCCAGCAAGTGAAGGCTGCTGCGCTCAAGGAAAAGCAAAGTAGCATCGATCACGAGTGCTTAATTGCTGAAAACTACATCCTGTCGGACCTCTACTTGAAGGACCCGAACAACGTTTTTCTGTTTTATCGCAAGCTGGAGCGGAGCTGGGAGAAGGACATGGGAGATCGGTTTAGGCGATTCAATCGAATGTTCGATCTGGTCTCGGGCGGGACCGCGAAACGGTTTCTCTTGTCTCACTGCCCGTTAGCGAGCAAGTTTTGAGAACGGATCTTGCGAGGAATTTCCCCCGTCGTAGCCGGTAAGTTGCTTATTCCAGATATTTGGAAAAATTGGGGGCATGGGGGAAGGTAACTAAAAGATAAACTTACAGCCGAGAACTGAACGGCTACTACTACTTCTTCTTATGAGAGTGATTTGCTCTAACAAGACTCACGCTGACCCTGTTGTCCCTGCTCTCCGACGGCGGAAATAATAGCGCACTATCAAGCTGAGAATGAACCAGGCGGCGCCGACGGTACCCTTCAGCGTACCGCTGATTTTGGATTTTCCGATACGCGGGTGGTAGCTTACCGGTACTTCAACCACGCGGAATCCAGCCAGGGCGCCTTTTAGGATCATCTCAACCGCCCAGCCATACGTGGTCTCTTCGAGTGCGAGCGCGCGTAGCACATCGGCGCGGCCGGCGCGAAACGGGCCGAGATCGCTGATTTCTAGTCCATATCGACGAGAATAGAGAAGCCTGATCAGGCCAGCGGCGAGACGATTACCAAACACCTGATGCCAAGGCAACGCCCCAGCAGAACGCCGCCCCTGTAGGCGGGAACCGAGTGTGATGTCCGCACGCCCCTCCGTAGGCCCGTCAATGATTGGCGCTAAGAGAATCGGCAGTTCTGAAGGGCGATCGCTGTAGTCGCCATCCAGGAACACAACCACGTCGGGGGAATTTGCCGCGGCCAGACCTGTGAGGCACGCTCGCCCATAGCCGCGCCGCGGTTCGCGAACCACGCGGGCTCCCATTCTTGCGGCGATCTCGGGTGTCCCGTCATTCGAGTTGCTGTCGACAACGATGACCTCCGTCGTGAGATCGGACGGAAGATCCGCTAAGACGCGCTCAATCGCCTGCGCTTCATTGTGGGTAGGGATGATGACGGACACTCGCACGTGATCGTGATTCAAGTGAATCTGGCTCAAGTGATTCTGCCCAATCACCACCCCGATTACCAGAAAAGAGAAGATGGCCACCGTTGCGACAGCCACGCGTCAACGCCCCATCTCCGGCCGGCGCGTCCGATAGCGAGCCCGAGCGATGCGAGCACCGGAACCAGCAATTCCCAGATCCACGAGGTGCCCCACTCCGAAATCCAAAGGCTGCCGAGATACAGAAAGGCCACAAATGCGGCGGGTCGGGTAAGCAGGCCGATGACGAGCACGATACCAAGAGAGAGCTCGGTCATGGCCTGGATGGGAGCCGCCATCGCGGCGTGGCTCGCCGCCAGTGCCATTACTGATTTCCAAATGGCAGGTGAATGACTGTTCTTGATGTAGTAATTGATCAGGCCGGCGTACCCTGTCGGCGTGTAGAGGCCTTTCCCCAGATTCTCGAAAAAGACCCAGACAAACATCGCGCCAATCGTCACTCGTACGATTGCCAGACCGTTTGCGGCCTGCGGTTGGTGGGCTACGGTGGTTACGTCATTTCGCAGTGAGGTTGCGTTCGTCGTCATGGTGAACCTCGTCCAGTGGATGCTATACCAGATTGGAAATATTCGACAGCCTTCAATCTTGTCTCAGCGAAGCCGCCGGTACGAATTATCGTTAAAGAGCCCCTTCGCAGCCGTGACAGCTCGTGTTGGCTGCTGGTAAAATCTCGATCTATGTCCGCCGATTAAGGAGTGTGTCGTGAAGCTGCGCGTTCTCTCGTCGTTGCTGCTGCTCTCTTTTCCGGTACCGCAGTTTCTGGCATGCCAGTTGGCCGCCCAAGCCACTTCGAATGCTCAGAAATTCAGCCCGCCAAACCGATCGTTTCGCTTCACCTACAACTTCACCGTGAAGGATATTCCCTCCGGCGCGAAGCGGGTGCGCGTCTGGATTCCGGTGCCACAGACTGACCGGCATCAGACGGTGCGGGTGCTGGCGGTCAAGGCCCCGGTTAAAACACGGCTGACGCAGGAGCCCGAGTACGGCAATCGGATGATGTATGCCGAGATCCAGAATCCCGCTGCGGGCTCAGCAGAGTTCTCTCTCGAGTACAAGATCACGCGCCGCGAATACTCGCGCGGCGATTACGCTCAACTCAAGCAAACAGATCAGAAGCCTAGCGTCGTGTCTGCGTCGATGAGCCGTTTGATTGCGCCTGACAGTCTGATTCCCACGGACGGGAAGATCAAGGGGCTGGCGGTTGAGGTTACCGGATCGCAGAGCGGCGCCGTCGCAAAAGCCAAGGCTGCCTATGATTACCTATTCACGAACATGCGCTATGACAAGACGGGCTCAGGCTGGGGACGCGGGGACGCAGTGTGGGCTTGCGACGCGAAGCGCGGCAACTGTACAGACTTCCATTCTCCGTTCATCGGCATGCTGCGGGCTGACGGGATTCCGGCGCGCTTCGACATCGGTTTTCCGCTGCCCGAAAACAAGGACAAAGGAGATATCGCCGGTTATCACTGCTGGGCTGAGTTCTATGCACCGAAAACTGGCTGGGTCCCCGTTGACATCTCAGAGGCGTGGAAAGCGAAAGAGAAAGAAGATTATTTCTTCGGAAGCGTTGACGCCAATCGCGTGCAGTTCTCCACCGGCCGCGACCTCGCACTATCTCCTAAGCAGGATGGTCCCGCGCTCAATTACTTCGTCTACCCGTATGTCGAGGTCGACGGTAAGCCGTACGATAAGCTCGACAAGCAGTTCAGCTTTGAGGAAGTAAAACCTTCGGAGTGAGCTCCGAGTACAGAGGGCCCAGAGGTTCGCCTTGGCGCGAAATAAGCGGCAAACTAGTTGCCGGATCAGTACCGACCAAAGCGCTAGCGGTTAACGATCACAGCGCACTGGAGCCGGATGCGGCGCCCAGGTGAACGGCGTTGCGGGAATCCACCTCGCTGGCCGGCTTGTCGCTCCTAATCTTTTCGATATACGCTCTGGTCCTCACCTGCGACTCGATCGGAGCGACTTCGCGTGAGTGCCACATGAAGAAAATGACCGCCGACGCCGACGCCGACTCCGACTCCGAACGCTTCCGGACCGGCGCAGCGAAGTATGCCGCCTATCTTGCGACGCCCGAGGGCCGACTGCGGCTCGATCTCGCCTTGGCCAACTTGCAGGAGTTTCTGCCGGACGCCACCCAGTCTTTGCACGCCCTGGATATTGGGTGTGGTACAGGCGCCATCGCGGTGCGCCTGGCGCGACTTGGCCTTCATGTCACGTTGCTGGATACGTCCCTGCCGATGCTGGATTACGCGAAGCGTGCCGCGCGGGAAGCAGGAGTTATAGAGAGAATTGCACTGAGACACGGCGATGCCGCGCAACTGGAAGCCTTGTTCGACGCCGGATCGTTCGATCTAATTCTTTGCCACAACATCCTGGAATATGTTGACGACCCGTGTGTTGTGTTGCGCGGTGTAACTCGCACGTTGCAAGATCCGTCTGGCATACTCTCGGTTTTGGTACGTAACCAGGCAGGAGAGGTGTTAAAGGCCGCTATACAAAACGGCGACTTGGCCGCGGCCGGGGATAATCTCAGCGCTGAGCGGGCACATGAGTCGCTCTATGGAGGAAGGGTACGGCTATTTACCGCGGAGAACCTGCGATCCGTGCTGCTGGAATCGTCGCTCGCGGTAACCCAGGAGCGTGGCGTACGGGTTATATCGGATTACTTGCCGCCGACCGTCTCCCGAGATGATGAGTATGAGTGGATTTTTGAGCTGGAGCGTAAGCTGGGCAGGCGACCGGAATTTGCCGCTGTGGCCCGCTATACACAGTTCCTTGCACATCGCGCAGGTCAAATCACGAAAGTCCGGTCGTGAAGGACGTTACATGAATGAAGCTCCAGCCCAGTCCTCGTCGTCCGCGTCTCGCATGATGACACCTGATGACGGTATTTCGGTCGGGCTTGGCCTCACCAATGAGTGCAATCTCGCCTGCGCCTTCTGCTACCGCGATCCAACTCGCACGGATCGTCTCTGCCTGGATCAAGTGAAGGCAGTCATGGAACGCCTGCCCGTGCGCTCGGTGAATCTCGGCACCGGTGAGAACGGCATGCATCCCGACTTCAAGGCAATCCTGGGCTACCTGCGGACGAAACCGGTCAAGCTCACCATCACTTCCAACGGTCATAGTGTCGCTGTTCTGGAAGACCATGAACTGCGAGCCTTCCATGACATCGAGTTCTCGCTCGATTACCCGACGCAAGAAGAACAGGATGCGCAACGCGGAGCTGGGAATTGGGAGCTGATTCAGCAGCAAGCAGAACGGTGTCTGAAGCTGCATATTCCTGTCACCATCATCGCTGTGATGATGAAGTCGAATTACCTGCGTCTGGCGGATGTGGCCCGAGTAGCCAAACAGTTTGACGCTCCTTTGCGAGTGAATGTGTATCAAGCCGTGCGATCGGACATCTATGCCCTGAGCTACGAAGAATATTGGGAGGGGTTCCGGCGCCTGTTTGAGGAGACTAATGTAATTGCGATTGGCGAGCCGCTGGTTCGCGCGATGGCGGGGCTTCCGCCATTGCGAGGCGGTTGTGGCGTGAGCACCGTGCGGGTGACACCAAGAGGCACGACACAACCCTGCGTCTATTGGCCAGGATCGGGGGAGCCGCTATCGAATCTGATCTCGGTGGGGCTCGACATTCTGGACTCGACACCCTTCGAACAAGCCCGCACGCTTCCCGAAGCCTGCCAGCAGTGCGAGTTCCGCGAGTCATGCCGCGGCGGCTGCGCCGGCCGGCGGCGATTACAGGATGCACTCCTGCAGCCTGATTCTTATTGTCCGATCATTCGGGGCGAGCACCCGCGACTCGACATCCGTATGGCGGCGAGTCGCGATTTACCCAAGCTGAACAGTTCCTGTACCACGGTTGTGATCGCCAGATAGTCCGATTCGTGACGAACGACACCAACTGCTTGAGGAAGCCTGCTTCTCGTTTACTGCGCGGGCATCCACTTATCCGATCCCGTCAGCTTGACCGCCACGTCCGAAATCCAGATGTGCAGGGGCTTGCCATCGGCGAAGCCTTGATGCTCGGTTGAGAACAGAATTGGACCTGCCTTTTTGTACCCTCCCCACGTTGCCAGGACGCGGCTCGGCGGCTTGGCCCCGCCGCGGTGGTAGTCAAAGTACACGACGCGGTTATCTTTACCGACGTAGAGATCCCAGATGTCGCCGGGCGTGTAACCGCCATCCGCGGGATATTTTATGGGGACCAGCTCGGCCATGCCGGCGCCGACGGGAAGGTTAAACTTGCCCTGATCGATCGCGCTGGCGCTCTTGTCCCAATAAGCATGGAAAGGGAACAGGGTCCAATAATTGTCGTTGATGAAACTCGGATCGATCTGAGTTTTCACGGCATCGGATTGGCTGCTAAGGTCGGTGCGTACGTAGCTAACCTTGACGGGTTTGCCGTCCTTATCCGTTCCTTCAAAAGAGACTTTGTTGGTTTTGGGCTCCCACTCCCACTTGTGAGCAGCTTTGAAGAGTCCGGTAATCTCCCCGTTCCAGGTGTAGCGGACGGCCTCAACTTTATCCCACGAATCGATTCCGTAGGTCTTTGCGACTTGATCTAGAAGTGGCGCGCGCGTCGGCGCCGGTGGGCTTTGCGCAAGCACCACGACTCCGCAAAGCAGGAGACCGATCATGACTAAACGGCGGGCATTTCTCATAGAGTTCACTCCTCGGTGAATTGAACCAATGCTGTGTAGATGACGGTGTAAGGCTTCCGGCTATAGTAATGCTATTCGGCGCACTGTGTTTCGCTACCTACTTTTTTGAGCATTGGGCGCGGGCGACCGTGGGATCCGGCGCAAAGCGATAATCGCAGCAGCTATCGCCACGCACCCGTATTCCACCAGCATTACCCAACCAGGAAGCGCCCCCCACGGACGCCCAAGTGTGCGCAAGTGCCATTGGACGTATGTGGGGATAATGCTCACAGTCCAGACGATGATCAGCAACGTCGAGGCCGACGTCAAAAATGGCAGCAACCAGAGAAGATACCATGGGAATACAGCGGGTGCACACAAAAGAGATGCTGCCATCGGCCAGGCAAACATAGGCAAGGCAAATGGGTCCGGAGACAACTCGGGCGCTGCGCTTCTTATTCGTAGCCGGGTTGCAGTCACTAATCCGGCGAGCACTGCCAGCCCAGCCAGCAACTGCGGAGGCGCCGCTCGATCGAGTGCCGCGAACACGGGACCATTAAAGCGGAAATTTTGGACATACGTACCAAGTGAGCCGATCGGAATGCGGCCGTGATTCAGAAATGGCATGTAAAGGAGTCCGACCATGGCTGCCGCCAGCGCCGCGTCACGAATGCGAACCCGCTTCCAGTAGAGGGGCAAAAGTACGACGGGCAGAAACTTCACTGCGATAGCCAGCCCAAGTGCGACGGCCGCAGTCGCCCGCCATCGTCGCACTAGCGCGGCGGCGGACACGACCAACAATAGCGCGCCAACGATGTCGATGTGACCGCTTCCCGCGACCTCGATGGCCAACAATGGGTTCCAGGCGAATGCCAGAACCAGGTGCGCTCCCTGCCGGGTACAACGCAAGACATCGAGCAACACAAAAACAATTGCGAGCTCGCAAACCACAAATGCTACTTTCAGGGCAAAGGTGGACTCCTGAATCGCGGTCACAGCGCGGAAAAAAAGCTGCGCTCCTGCTGGATACGGGCTCGGCAGATCCGGGTTGTTCAAGTTCCGGGTTTCCGGGGTATGCAGCCCCTTAGCGGCAGGATCGCTGGGAACGACAATATAAGGGTTGTAGCCGAGCCTCTGCATGCGTCCATCCCAAATGTAGCGATGGATATCATCATCGGCGTCCGGAGCCACCCGAAGAAATGCAATGTGCCACAGGGCAGCCAGGACGAGCCCAATGACGACGACGCGCCGGGAAAACGTTCGTTCAAATTTGGGCGCGGCGAAAAACTCACGCATCGCCAGGAGGTACGCGATCCCCGCAAGTGTCAAAGAGGCCATGAAGTACGGCCCACCCCGATCGCCGAAGTTGCGTGAGCAGATGGTTAGCGCCACGCACAACGTGGCGCCGAGTATGTACACTCGCCACTCGGGGGTGATCTTCATTATTACTATTACAATTCTCCCGTGCCCGTCCGATAGGCTGTCCGAGACTGTGCCGTCACAAACTCCCACTCTTTAAGCCACGCCGCAGTGCGTGGCGCCCTTGCCGGAGCCTGACGCAACTCCGCTGCCAGGCGAGTCAAATCCTCAGTTACATCAATATCGTAAAAAGGATCTGCGAAACCTACAGATAGCTCAAGAGCTCGTGCGCGCGATAGGAGTCTCTCCAGCGCACTGCTGGTACCCATTCCGTCGCTTGCGAAAAGCGTGGGATGAGAAGCCTTTGCCCCGACGAGATAGTAGCCTCCATCGTGTGTTGGTCCAACGACTACGTCATGTGCGGCCAGCGTTTCGAACGCGTCTTCGAGAACAGAACGCGGCAGGTGGGGGCTGTCGCTGTTGAAAGCAATAATGCGTCGTGGATGTTCTTCCCTTGGATGATCTTTTCTTTGACGATCGGGTCTTTGACGATCGGGCGCGAAGTGCGCAAACACCGAAGTAAGGCCCGCAGCAAGACCTTCACCTTTCTGCGCAACTACGCTCCATTCGTTGTTTGCTAACTGCGCGCCTGCCAACTGGGCCAATTCGTTCACATCCGAGTCCGGGCACATGATGGCAACCTCCACTTCGCTCAAGGAACGCGCCAGCGCCAGCGTGTCGTACAGAAGACAGCAATAGAGCTCGGTGACGGCTTCAGCTGAAAGGCTCTGGGTCAAACGGGTCTTGACCGTGCCCGGCCTGGGAGCCTTTGCCATAACCACCAGCGTTCGACCCGCGCTGCGCGAATGTGCTTTATTCGGGCTGGAGGATTCCATAGCAGGTTGCTTTTGGGGAGGCGGTCGATCAATTCTCCTTGCGGCTCACTTGCAGGGACTTGGGCTTCGACTTGTTCTTCGTCTTGCTCTTGCCCTTGAGATTGAGCGCCACTGCGGCGCGGATGAGATCGTTCAAGGCCGCCTCATTGACCTTCTCGCCTTCGTGGATGTCGATGGCGCGCCTGACATTTCCGTCGAGGCTGGAGTTGAATAGACCAGCAGGGTCCTGCAACGCAGCCCCCTTGGCAAATGTCACCTTGACGACGTTCTTGTACGTCTCTCCCGTGCAGACGATGCCGCCATGGGAAAAGATGGGAGTCCCCGGCGATTTCGGCTTGGCCCACTTCCATTCTTCGACGATCTCAGGGTCTGCCTGGTGTATGAGGTCGCGAACTTTCGCGAGCGTCTTCCCGCGCCAGTCCCCAAGTTCCTTGACCTTCTGATCGATTGACGCAGAAGCGATGAATGCAGAGGCAGATTCCATCGTGACCGTCCTTTCCACGTACAACTCCGACTCACGCACCTAATTTAGCTGCGCTCAGCCTAACCTGCAACCCTCCGCAAATGAAATGCCAGGCCTTTCTCGACCGCGCGCCGCGCCCACTGTCCACGATACCGGATCGAGTACAATTTTCCTGAATCTCAATATATGTATATGCATCTATTGAGCCATGAGTAAGCCCGTGATGTTCGCTCTTTCCTGCATGTGCGCAAGTTTCCGTCGCGCCTCGCGCGTGCTGACCCAGCACTACGACACGACTCTCCGGGCACTCGACCTGAGAGCCACGCAATTCACTCTTCTGCAAGCCTTGTCCCTCGCCGGAGAAGTTTCCCAGGGAACACTCGGGGAGATTCTGGCCCTCGATAGCACCACACTCACCCGCACGCTCGCCATCATGGGCCGCCGAGGCTGGATCACCAGTCGATCCGGCAAGGACCGCCGGGAACGAAGGCTCTCCTTGAGTGAGGCAGGCAAGGCCGAATACAAGCGTGCGCTTCCGTACTGGGAAAAAGTGCAACAGGAGTTGCGCGCGCGGCTCGGGAACAAGCAGTGGAACAAACTATTGAACCTAACCAACGAAGTGACCGCAAAGGTCACAGCATAAGGAGATTCGCCATGTCCAAATACGCCAAATTGAGTGCCGGGCTGCTGGCAGCCTGGTTAGTGTTTTCTTTGTTGTCCTCCGCACTGCACCTCTACACGAACGCTCCCAACACACCACCGATCGCGTTCGGCATCGCCGTGGTCACGCCCGTCGTGTTGTTCCTGGTTTGGTTTGCGTCCTCGCAGGGATTCCGCCAGTTCGTTCTATCGATGAGCCCGCGCACTCTCACACTGGTGCAAAGCATGCGCATCGCTGGCTTTGTGTTCCTCGTCCTCGGCAGCTATAAGATTCTGCCCGCGTTCTTCGCCTTGTCTGCCGGATGGGGCGACATCGCCATCGGCGCGACAGCATCCTTCGCGGCTATCCGGCTGGCCAACCCCGCGCATCGCAAAGGCTTCATCTTCTGGCAGGTCCTCGGAATTGCCGACCTTGTCAATGCGCTGGCCCTGGGTGCGCTCGCCGGGGTCATCGATCCGCACGGAATCTCCGCTGCCGCCATGACTGTGCTTCCCATGAGCTACATTCCGACGTTCGCCGTGCCTGTGTTTCTGATCCTGCACATCATCTGCATCGCGCAGGCGCGCCGTTGGCCGACGACACATTTTGCTGCAACGGGCAATAGGTTCCAAACGATGCCCCAAGGGCAAGCCCAAGGACAAGCATGATCGATGAAGCCGTTTTAGCTGCACGAGCGGCCCACCCTTGCGCTTATTGTAGGGTGGGCCACGGTGCTCCCGGGCGATCAAGAAATTGAAAGACAAAGATTTCAAGTGTAGTTCCGCACGAATGAATGAGGTGTGCGCTGCTCTGCGCTTCTCTCTGGGGCGTGAGTCAAACTAGTGCGGGTACCTTCCGCTGTCCCCAAAGTTCAGCCCAAGTTGTGCCGCATTTCTGAGGGCCACCCACGTCCCGTCTGTCCCCAGTTTCCCCCCGTCCCCAGTTTTCCCCAGTTTTCCCGCCGGTTTTCCCGGTTTTCCCCCACAAATGTCACTACGTTTCTAGATTGATGTCCATTACTCTCTTCGTATAAGCTCCTGTACCGACGCGGGAATTCTACATTCCACGCCATTCAAGTGGCTCCTTTAGCAGGCACTATGCCTAAGCAACAATTGAAGCGGCACAAAGTCTTAATCGTTGAGGACGAAGAAAACGAACGTACTGGCCTCGCCGAACTCGTTTCAAGTTGGGGTTATCGTGCCGCTGTAGCTGAGGATGGCGTTGAAGGATTGGAGAAGATTGAGGCATGGGTTCCATCAATCGTAGTTGCCGACATGAAAATGCCCCGGATGGGCGGACTGGGAATGTTGGAACACTTGAGGGGGGCACAGCACACGCTTCCATTCATTGTTGTAACTGCACAGGGAACGATTGATACGGCAGTACAAGCGATGCGGATGGGAGCACACGAATATATTACGAAACCCATCGATACCAATCACTTAAAGACGATTCTATACAACGCTGCATCGTTGGTTGAGAGAAGCTTACGAGATCCCTTTCCGCTTTGGAACAAATTTGATGGGGATCTTCTCTACTACCCGCAAATCATTCCTATAACCTCAGATTTCAGCCAACTCTTGTCCGAAACAGTTAAGAATCCTCTAGAGCTACTTCGACTTAATCCCAGACAATTTGAAGAATTGGTCGCTCAGTTATGGCACCGATTTGGGTACGATACGGAGTTGACGGCCCAAACGAAGGATGGCGGTCGCGACATTATTGCAGTTAAGAATACTGAGGTGAACATGCGCTTTTTGATTGAATGCAAGCGCTACGATCCTAATCGCAAGGTCGGAGTTGGATTAGTTCGGCAACTATATGGCGTCAAGATTCACGAGAAGGCCACGAAGGGAATACTGGCTACGACCTCCAGCTTTAGTGCGCCAGCTAGAACATTCTTCGCCGATCACGTTTGGGAGCTTGAACCGCGAGACTACCAGGGCGTGGTCGAATGGGTGAAGCTGGCCTCAGAGAAAAAATCTCTTTAGCTGTTGAGGGAAATCCTGGGAAATCCGGGACGGGTGGCCCCCACAGGTCCGGTTTTGGCTTGAGTGGGGATTGTCACGTGTCACACTTGGGGGGACGGAAACCGGGAAAACCGGAAACGGGAAACCGGAAACCGGGAAACGGGAAACCGGGGACAAACGGAAACCGCGAACGGAAACCGGGGACAAGGAAACCGGGGACGACAAGGAAACCGGGGGAAACCGGGGAAACCGGGGAAACCGGGGACAGACGGGACTGACCCCGATTTCTTGCCATCGGAAAAGGGAAAGTTCCGTCCCCGGGATGCGCGCTCTAACCTGGGCCAGCCCACATTTTATCGGGAGATGTCGAGGGTCGATTCATTTTCTCAGAATCTGAATTTGCGCGGTCCATAGATTATTAGTTTCACACGTGAGAGTCTTGATTGTGCCGTCGTCGCCTTCGAAGATAAAAGCTGATCCGCTCATTCCCTTAAATGCGCCATAGCTTTTTGGTACAGTACAAATAGCTTTGGCAGTGGGTTGCTGCTGAGATCTCGCTCGCTCCGCGCAAATACCAGCGAAGAAGGTGATCGTCAGCAGAATCGCAATAGTTAGTTGTTTTTTCATGTTGAAGTCTCCTGAGTGAGTTTCGAGCGTGTACCACTATCCAGGGACGACAGAGAAACCAGGGACGACAGAGAAACCAGGGACAGAGAAACCAGGGACAGACGGGACTGACCCAGTTTCTAGGTAGCAAAAAGGCGAACGTCCCGTCTGTCCCCATATTTCCCCCATATTTCCCGTCCCCATATTTCCCATATTTCCATATTTCTCTGCTATTGGCTCTTGCCCTTTTGTCTGCTCGGAGACTTGGTTTTCGCTGTCAGGGCTTCGGCAGTCTCCCTGCACAGCGGAGCCAAGAGGCCTTCAAGCGGACTAAATGGAGGTCTTGTGCGGGTGTTACCATATCCCAGCTGGAACATCGGTACTTTATGGTTGAACGGATCGTCCGCGTTGACGTCTTGACCCAACTTATCGCTCCAATTCCAACTACCGTCACTGAAGTAAAGAATGAGCCACGCGTCAAAATTCCATTCGTCGTGTCCGGTGGGCGTGATACCCATCGTCCACTCAAACGCCGCACATTGACTGTAAGTTAGTTGGTTCGCTCCTGGGGAAAGCGGGATCCCATCCGTGTGCGGTTCGTGCTCACCATACCCGTACTGGCCGCTACATAGCCCTAGAAGCATTTCGCAGATCATAGTATTGTGATCTGCACACCTAGCCGCCACATTTATGCAACTGTCATGGTCACGATCATGGTCGCCCGTGTAAGTTTGAAGTACCGCCCTGACCAACGTCGGCTCAGGCATTTCCCCTCCTGATTTTAGATTGCAGTATTTGTATTTCGGTTATAGAGATCGCCGTTCTTAATCTTGCGCCAATGCTGCTTGCCGACGAGCCTCTGACCGGAATAAATCAAACTTAACATTCGTTGGCATTGTTCATCAACGGCGGGTCGCCCACTCAATCCCGATTTTGGCTCGAGTGGGGATGATCACATGTCACAAACCTAGTCCGGCGAACAAACTAGATTGCCCTCACGACATGGGGACTAACGCGTTTTCACCACAGAGGCCAAGAGCGATCTCCACGGGTTAGATTTCCACAGCCCCACTGTGACTTCCGACCTTGCGCTCCCAGCCAAATCGTTCCATCATTGTCCAGCACAAGGAGCAGAAGTGCGGGCCGTCCCAAGCCATACAGGCGAAATGCAGCGCGTAAGTACATGTTTCCAAAGAACTAAGCACATAACTTACTTGGAAACAAGTATTTGCCACGAAAAAACCGCCAAGCTCATAATTCTAAAGATTTTGCAAAATGGGGGAGGGGCCTACCCGTTGCTTGCTAGTCAACCCGGACGGACTTGAAAGCAAACATGGCAACACCCGCTGTCCCGCGATGCCAGCACTGGATGGACAACGCCACCCGTTGCGGCTCCCCCGCCATGAGGGGGACGCAGTTCTGCTATTCGCATCACCGCCAACAAGCGCAGCGCGCGAGAAAAAACGCAGAGCGCATGCGGCAGAGATGGTTTGAATCCGTGTCGCTGGAGGATGCGGCGTCCGTGCAGCGCGCTCTGACGCAAGTCATGAGCCGCCTGCTGTCGGGCAACATCGGCCACAAACAGGCGGGGCAGCTTCTCTATAGGCTGCAGACAGCGAGCGCCAATTTGAGCAGCGCGCGACTCGGCCCCGGAAAGGCAGATGACAAATCCTCGTAAACTTACGGAGGTTGCAGGTTTCGCCGAGCGCAGAGCGGGCCTGTGACGTTCTACGATAAGGCCCCGCAGCGAGATGCTGGTCGAGCAGATCGGCTAATTCAGTGTTACAGCCGTGAGCAAGCTGTATAGTGACTCAAATACCGGAGGGACGATGCGTCAACGAATTCTGCACCTGATTTGCCTCATAACGTGCGTCGTATTTCTTATGAACGCCGCCCAAGCCCAGCAAAGCCATTGGGCCGCACCCGACGACAAAACCGCGAAGTTCATGATCGACATGGAGCGCAAATGGGCCGAAGGCGTTTGCACGAATAATGGAGTTGTCTCTGAGTTGTTGGCCGACGATTTTGAGGGTATCAGCACTCGCGGCGAGCGCTACACCAAGGCGGATGAACTCCGCGATGAAAAAGGCCCACACTCAGCGCATGGCTGCGCACTCGACGATGCCAAGGTGCGCTTCTTCTCTTCTTCTTCGGGCGAAGACGTGGCCATCATTTACGGCAGCGAGCACGCCATCGGCAAAGACAAAACGCATCCCGACGCGAAGCAGTGCCAGGTCTGGACCGATACCTGGTTAAAGCGCGATGGCAAGTGGCAGATCGCCGCAGCGCAGGACAACAAGGTCGATTGCAAGTAGCTGGAGAATGCTTCGCCTGGAAGTAGGCTCTGAAGCGGAGGTGGGTGAACGCCTCCGCCACCGCGGCCTACTCCACAGCCGCGTGCGCCGTGACTATGGCCGCCGCCATTGCGAGCCTGTGGTCGCTGTTCCAGGGCGGCCCAACGGCCGTCCGGATCTGGAGGAAGTAAGCGTCGAGATTCTCTACACGCAGCGCCTGCCGCGCCGCATCGAATACGCTCTTCGCGTCGTACCAGTGGACGGGCCAACCGCGTGCCTCGGCTGCTGAGGCCAGGGCCTTGCGATACATTACCCAGTCGGCATTGTTCTGCGCACGGTAGTCCGTGATTCGCTCGGCGATCGTGGGTGGAAGCTCTGGGCACTTGCGAAGGGCGACACCCAGGATACGCGGCACCGCCGTAGTGATCACGTCCAGGGCAAGCACCGCGTGCTTCTCCGCCGACACGCGCACGCGCTCTACTAACTCCACGGCCTGGTCGAGCGGGAGCCGTTGGCCTTCGCTGTGGTGCGGAATCTTCGGCAAGCCCTCGCCCACGAGTTCCACGCGGCGGCGGTCGAGCAGCGTCCCATCACTTGCCACCGTCACCAACACCGCCCAACCGCCATGATCTGATACCCCAATGACCCCACCGTTCTTCGTCATGATGTTCGACACGCCTAACTTCGCCCCGTTCAAGGCTGGGAGGCCGCTGATTGCCGCCTATACAATAACTCAACGTATCCGTTCTTGTAAGCGACTACGTTCTTCAGATGCCACTTCTGCTCGGTACCGGAATCACCGAATAGGTGCAGTCCGTCACCCAATAGGACCGGCGCTGTCATCAATCTGATTTCATCCACCAGGCCGAGCCGGAGAAAACTCTGGCACAGCATCGCGCCTCCCACGAGCCAGATGTTTCCGTATCGTGGCGCAAGAATCTCATCGACCAACTTCTTGAGATCGCCTGAATAAAACTCAACGCTTTTCCTCGTGGACGGCAGTTCTCTGTTTGTGACCACAACGGTCGGAGTGTCGCCATATGGCCAGCCGAGTTCGAGTGCATGCTCGTAGGTGCGAGAACCGAGCACAAAGCAGTCGATGGAAGTAACGACGTCGTCAGCATTGCCTTCAGAGACTCCTTTTTCGTAGACGTCAGAACTGTCCATCCACGAAACACTGTTGTCCTTCTTGGCGATGAAGCCATCAAGGCTTGAAACTACGTGCAGCGTTACCGTCGATCTTCTTGCGTGCACTTCAGCGCGCGACATATATCTCCTTGGACTTCCCTTCGGATTATTCTCGCTAGACCTTTAGCGAGCCACGAAACGCCCTGGCGGCATAGTAAGATTCCGCACCGTTGTGATACAGGAAAACGGTGTCGAAGCGGCGATCACAAAACAGGGCGCCGCCAAGCTTTCTGATAATAGACGGTGTTTTCACCCAGCTGGAGGTTTTCGTATCGAAATTTCCAAGTTCTTGCAGCCCTCGATATTGTTCTTCCGTTAAAAGCTCAATGCCCATGGCAGCTGCCATGTCCACCGCGTTATCTTTTGGTTTATTTTCTTTCCTTGACTCCAGAGCTTCACCGTCGTAGCAAAGACTTCTGCGGCCTTTCGGACTCTCCGGTGAACAATCATAAAAAATGTATTCGCCCGTCTTCTTGTCCAGACCAACAACGTCCGGTTCACCGCCAGTTGTTTCCATTTCGCTGAGTGACCACAGTTTTTCGGCGTTTGCTTCGAGCTTTGCTTGTACGTCAGCCCATTCAAGACCTTGGTGGCGGTTCATGTTTTTCTCAAAACGGGCTTTTAATTTTCTGAGTAGTTCTTTCCGTTGTTCTGGTGATAACTCCTTTTTATTTCTCTTAAGTGGTTGGTGCATGGTTTTGCGATCTCCTCGATTCACGACTTTTGAGCCGACTGAGGCGGCCAGTTGAGCACTTGAACACCGAACTGCCTGGCGTACTCCGCGTGCAGCCGCTGCCAGCCGCCGAACTTCATGGCCTCGGGGCCGACCATGCGGCCGAGAGGAGCTCCGCTGAGAAGGTGATCCAGAACATCGAAACAGATGTGCCACCCGGCTGCGCCCATTGCGATGAAGCGGTGACCGATGTTGGTCCACAGCGTCAGGCGCGTGCCGCCACCCAAGGCTTCGAGTTGCCACCGCATATCGAAGCCGCCCCAGTTGTACTCAAGCGCCTCCGGGGCGTCGGCCCGCGTCACCGTGGTTTCGGTAACGCGGGGCGCTGGCGCTCCCACCGTGGTGAGCTTCACGCTGGTTCCAACTTTACCCAGGTTCCCATCGGCGTCAAAGGGGGACCACTCGCGCAGATGCGCTGGGTCGGTAAGCGCCTGCCAGACTTTTTCCGGCGGGTGACGCAGTTCTCGAACGAGAACGAGCGTCCACTTGTCTCCTTCTTTCTGTACCCGCGCCAAGTTGGCGGGACCCGGTGTGTACTGCTGGAGGTCGCTCATCTTCTTCTCCTTGCTGAACGTCCGCCCTACCAGCGCTTCAGCTGGGTGAGCTGAATCAGGTTGCCGCAGGTGTCGTTCAACATCGCAATGGTCGAGCCGGTCACGTCGGTGGGCGGCATGGTGAACTCGACGCCGCGCGCCTTGATCCGCTCGTAGTCACCCTTGATGTCGTCGGTGAAGAACATGGCCGCGGGCTGGCTCTGTTGAAATATCGCCTGCTGATACGCTTTGGCCGCGGGATTATTGTTCAGCGCTAGCTGCAGCTCAGTGCCGTCCGGCTCCTCGGTCGAGGCCACGGTCAGCCAGCGATATGGGCCCTGACTGAAATCGGTCTTCTTGGCAAAGCCCAGTATCTCCGTATAGAAGCGCAGGGCGTTGTTCTGGTCGTCCACGTATACGCTGGTCACTTTGATTTTCATTTCGTTTCTCCTTGATCACGTCCGCGGTTTGGGCCGCGTCGTCTTCTCCTTAGTTTTCCTTTTCGTTTGGGTTGATGATCCATGCGGTCGAGGTGACGTTCGAGAGCATCCAGGTGAGTGGACCAGAACCGGCGGAACTGAGCGAGCCAGTTATCCACCTCGTGAAGCGGTTCTGGCTTCAGCCGGTACAGACGACGCTGCGCGTCCACCGTGGATTCCACGAAACCGGCCTCGCGCAGCACGCGCAGGTGCTTGGACACGGTCGGCTGCGGCATACGAAGCTGACGCTCGATCTCTCCCACTGACTGTCGCGACGAAACCAGCAAGCTCAATATCGCGCGGCGGTTCGGCTCCGCAATGATTTCGAAGGCAGATTCCATTTCCCTGTATATACTCTATAGCGCATATACGTGTCAAGGCATATTAAAGCTTGGAGAGTGAACGTCTCGGCCCTGCAGGCAGCGGCGAGATTTCTTCATGTCCGAAATAGCCCTACTGCCCCTCGGACAGCTCACGAATCCAAATATTCCTGAAGCGCACCGGGTTACCGTGATCCTGCAGACTCAGTGGCAACTTATCCGGAGTAGGCTTGTAGGGAGGCCGGTCGTGGTGGGCAGTGGGGCCCGACAGTTCCACGTTGTCCTGCACCAGCACACCATTGTGCAGCACACTGAACCGCGCCGGCCGCAGCACCTTGCCATCTTTGTCAAAACGCGGACCGTGAAAGATGATGTCATACGTCTGCCAAAGCCCTGGTGCCCGAGAGGCATTCACCTGCGGGGGAAATTGCCCATACACCGCCGACGCCTGGCCGTCGGCGTAGGTTTTGTTCTGATACGAATCCAGCACCTGGATTTCATAGAGGCCCATCAAAAACACACCACTATTGCCGCGTCCCTGATCGGCGCCAACCGGAGGCACAGGCTCCGCGAACTCCACATGCAACTGGCAATCACCAAACGGCTGCCGCGTATGGATGAAGCCGCTATGGGGTACCACTTCCATGTAGCCTTCCGCTACTTTCCACTTCGCCGGCTGCCCATCTTCGCCCGCCCAAAGGGAAAGATCCTTGCCTGCGAACAAGACAATAGCATCGGACGGAGGACGCCCCGGCGAGTCCTGCGTGCTCGCGGTTCCAGCGTCAATCACCGGCGGCAAAGGACGATCCGGATCGTTTGGCTTCCAGTGCGAGTCCACCTGTGCCATGAAAGGCTGGGCACTGCAAAGGACTAGGGCTAGCACAGATAAAATCGTTTTCATCGGCCGATGCCTCGTTTGCTCAAGATACACACTTCTCAAGTTGGAGCGTAGTCCCTTCGGGCCGGTGTTACTGTTCTACAGTTTCGTCGCCGCGCGCTCCAACATTTCTTACCCGTGGTGGAAACACGCAGTCTCGGCCCCGTCTTATCGTTGAGCCCGCTAGTGCTTATCTGGGCTGTGCTCAGCTCTGATGCGCCGTCCAGTTTGTCCGCATGGGGTAGAATGCTGGCAATCAAGACGCGCCGGCGGCCGTTCTAAAGTGCCATTTTGGTAGAGGAGCAGTGGTCGAATGAGAGCCCGGAAAAAAAAAGCGGGTGCTGCCAAGAACCGTCATGTCACCTTGGACATGGTAGCCCAGCGTGTGGGCCTTACGAAGGGAACCTGTTCCGCGGTTCTCAACAAGAGCGCCGCCTCCCGCTCCGTTCCGCTCCCCACCCAGGAGCGAATTCTCGCAGCCGCTCGTGAGTTGAACTACCGCCCGAGTTTCTACGCCCGCAATTTAGGCGTCAAGCGCACCTATATGGTCGGCGTGGTCACCCAGGAGATTGGTGACTTTTACAGCTCGCCGATCATCAGCGGTATCGAAAGATACCTGCGGCAGCAGAATTTCTTTTTTCTCACCGTCGCTCACCGTCACGACCCTACGCTCCTGGATACCTACTCGCACCTTCTGCTGGATCGCGGCGTCGAAGGTTTCATTACGGTGGACACTTTTATTGATCGTCCGTTGCCACTGCCGGCGATTGCCATCCCCGGGCACCGCCGAGTGGAAGGGGTCACAAACATCGTGCTGGATCATCGGAGAGGAGCATGGTTGGCCCTGAACCATCTGATCGGACTGGGTCACAAGGAAATCGCCTTCATGAAGGGATCGGAAGTGAGTCCAGATTCCGAGGATCGCTGGAATGGCGTCCGCGAAGTTGCGGAAGAACTTGGTATACGCATGCGTTCGGACCTCATAATTCAACTTCAAGGTGACGATGCCACTCCCCAACTGGGATACCCCTTTGCGAAGGAGTTGCTCGCCCGCCAACGGCCATTCACCGCTTTGTTTGCCTACAATGATATTTCCGCGATTGGCGCCATCCGCGCATTCCAGGACGCCGGGCTGCGAGTTCCCGAAGACATTTCTGTGGTGGGATTCGACGACATCAGAATTGCCGTGCACAACAATCCAAGCCTCACGACCGTCCGCCAGCCGTTGCCAAAAATGGGAGAGATTGCGGCGCGAACTCTGTTGAATCGCATCGAAGAGCACGAAGACTGGGTGCCGGAAATCACCATTGAGCCTGAATTTGTGGTTCGCAATTCGAGCGCGAGAGCCCAAACCATAGCTTCGGTCATGCGGAGAATCGAGCGAACTCCTGAAAAGGCTTGGGACGCGCCGGTGCGAAAGGCATAGCAGCGCACCAGTGCGCCCGGGAATCGGCGTGTGGGCCAGTGCGCTTGGTCGCACGCGAAATCTTTTGTTCGCGCTTCCAGCCACTGCGGAAACTGGGAAGTTGCGTTCGGGCACGACTTAGGCGGAAAAAACTAGCGCATGGTCTCTTCGATCTCAGAAATCCAATCGGGACGTTTCAACACTTCGCGCGGCTTGGGACCGTCCGCGGCGCCCACGATGCCATCTTGCTCCATTAGATCGATGAGATGCGCCGCGCGTCCATAGCCAATCCGCAACCGGCGTTGCAGCAGGGAAGTGGACGCCTTTCCGAACTCCACGACTAGCTTCACCGCATCCTGATAGAGCGGATCGTCCTCCGCGCTTTCTGCCGATCCCTCGCCGCCACCGGTGGCGCTTCCAGTTTCACGTTCGTCTTTCGGCGCTTCCAGGAATTGCTGCTGGTATTCCGCCGAGCCTTGCTGCTTCCAGAACTCCACCACGGCCGCGATTTCTTTTTCGGTAACCAGCGGCGCATGCAGCCGATGCACCCGCGCCGATCCAGAAGGCAGGTACAGCATGTCGCCCTTGCCCAGCAGCGCCTCGGCTCCGTTGGCGTCGAGAATGGTTCGCGAATCCACCTTTGTCGCAACGCGGAAAGAGATTCTCGCTGGGAAGTTCGCCTTGATCAATCCCGTGATCACGTCGACCGAGGGACGCTGCGTCGCCAACACTAAGTGAATTCCCACTGCACGCGCCATCTGTGCCAGACGTGTGATCGATTCCTCCACGTTGCTGGAATCGAGCATCATCAAATCGGCCAATTCGTCAATGATGATTACGATATAGGGAATCGGCTTGTCGTCGGACTCCTCTTCAAAGAGGCTGGGCGTACCGCCGTTGTCGAACAGCCGGTTGTACTGGTCGATATTTCGCACGCCTTTCGCCGCCAGCAGCTTCAACCGCCGTTCCATTTCGCGCACGGCATTGCGCAACGCGTTTGCCGCCAGTTTCGGTTCCGTAATGATGGGCGTATATAGATGCGGAACGCCTTCGTAGTTGCCCAGTTCAAGCCGCTTCGGATCCACCAGGATCAGCCGCACTTGATCCGGCGTCGCTTTATACAGAATCGACATGATGAAGGCGTTGATGGCAACGCTCTTGCCCGAGCCCGTCGATCCGGCAATCAGCAGATGGGGCATGCCATTGAGATCGGCCGTGACGATGCGCCCATTGATGTCCTTGCCCAAGGCCATCGTCAGCTTCGATTTCGAGCCCATGAATTCCTGCGACTCGATGTTCTCCCGCAACCAGATGATCTCCCGCTGCCGGTTCGGCACCTGAATGCCCACAGTCGATTTCCCGGCCATGCGTTCGATCAGAATGCTTTCGGCCTTCAGCGCGAGACAGAGGTCGTCAGTGAGGTTGGTGATGCGGCTGTACTTGATTCCTGCATCCGGTTTGAACTCGAACGTTGTGACCACGGGGCCAGGATTGATTTGCGTAATCTGCCCGTGTACTTCGAACTCGGCATACTTTTCTGTAAGGACCTGCGCCAGCAACTTGAGTTCGTCAGCATCGACTGCCTGCTGTTCGTCGGGACGTTGCAGCAAACTGCTGGAGGGCAACTTGTACCCGCCTGCAATGCGCGGCATCGTCGTCTTGGCCTTGCGATCGCTGTCCGCCCGCTGCGTCACTTCAGGATCGCCCGTGTCTTCAATTCCCGGGACAGACTCTGAAAGAATTCCGCCGGTTGCCGCGGGCGCATTGGCCATCTCTTCAGGCTCGGGATCAAGCGTGCGCTCGATGCCGGTACGGCGCGGTTGCGACGCCACCCTCGACTGCACCGAAGGCTCAAAGGCATCGGCCTGGCGCGAGGGAATCAACTGCGTCTTCACTTGAGGCTTCGAGACCCGGCGCTTGTCCAGTTCCTTCTGCTGGCGTCGCTTGGCGCGCTCTTCCTGCCAATCCTGATAGCGGTTCCACAGCGCCGTCACGAACGCAAAGCGCGTAGGCAGCCAAAGTTGCATCGAGGAAAACGAGAACGCGGTCGAGAGATAAAGTGCGACGGCCAGCACGCTGGCGCAAACGATGTAAGCGCCAGCAAGATTCAAATAGTGAATGAGTACGTCGCCCACAACCCGCCCGAGAAGACCCTCGATGGGAATCACGTGAAACCATCGCAGATTGCCCGGCAGCAAGGCGAGCATGGCGGGAACGAACATCACCAGCCAGATTCCTCCCAGGCTCTTCGCGATGGGAGATTGAATCTTTCGGGAGGCAAACCAGCGGATGCCAAGCATCGCCGGGAAGATCGGGAGGAGAAAGGCTCCGATGCCGAAGAACTGGAGCGCCAGATCGGAGGTAAGTGCGCCGACCACGCCAATCCAGTTGCGGGCTGCGTGGGTTCCGGTCAGCACGGAGGCGCTGTTCAGTGAGGGATCGAGCGGCGAATATGAGGCCAGCGCGAGGAACAGGAGGAGCGCAGAGACGCACAACAGAAAACCGATCAGCTCATTCAGCCGCCGGTTGCCCGTGGGCACAAAGATGCTTGCCAGAAAACGCATGTGGGCCGTTTCTTACACGGGCGCAAAACTGTCCGTGGCGCAAATCGGCCAGAGCCTCATCATTATGCCAAGAAGCAGGGTGCGTGGGCAATGGCGGAATTTGCTGGGAGTGTACACTTGGCTTCCTGCTGAAATCGCAGCGCCGTGCGATTTCACTTTCAGTGATACTCCGTATGGTAGTATATTAGTAGTATGAAAGAGAAGACCTCGATCACACTCTCCACAGAGATCCTGAGGGGCATCGATCGCATGGCAGGGTCGAAGCAATCGCGGTCGGCATTTATCGAAGCTGTGCTGGCCCGGTACTTGCGCCAACAGGCGCGGGCGCAGATCGAAGCTCGCGATCTTGAACTGATCAATAAGGCTGCGGATGAACTGAATGAAGAAGTGGAGGATGTCCTCCGCTATCAGCAGACGTAGGCGCAGCTAGGCGGCAGCCGATGAGACGGGGCGAAATCTATCGCGTTCATCATCCTCGCGTTCATCATCCCAGCGACGATCCCAAACTCTATCGCTGCTTCGTGGTCGTGAGCCGCCAGATCCTGATCGATTCCAAATTTCCCACAGTCATCTGCGCACCCATCCTCACTCGCGGCCACGGATTCTCCACTCAGGTCCCGGTCGGCGTCGACGAAGGCTTGAAACACGAAAGCTGGATCCTCTGCGATAACCTAGTGAGTCTCCGCAAGGTGCAACTCACCCGCTTCGTCGGCTCCCTGACACGCGTAAAGCTAGAGGAATTGGGCCGTGCTCTCAAAATGGCTCTCGCCCTGGAGTAAGTTGGCAAGCTTATCCCGCCAACCTCCCCGCGAACACCAGCACGAGCGCTCCCAGAATGATGCGGTAGACCGCAAACGGAGCGAAGCCGTGCTTCCGTACGTAGCCCATGAACCACGCCACAGTGGCGTAAGCCACGATAAAAGAAACCACGAACCCGATGGCCAGTACGATCCATCCATGAGCATCGATCTGCGATACTCCGATGGGATTCGGTCCCTTGCCGCGCAGAGATTTCAGCAAGTCATAGCAGGTCGCAACCACCATCGTTGGGATGGATAGAAAGAATGAGAATTCCAGCGCCGCCGCCCGAGACATTCCAGCAATCTGGCCGGCCGCAATGGTTGACATGGACCGCGAGGTTCCGGGAAATACTGCAGACAGAATCTGGCACGCGCCAATCCAAACCGCTTGCGCCAGAGACATGCTTTCCATCTTCCAGATATGGATCCGCCCTCCGCCGGCGGATGGGCCCTCGGCTTCCGACGACGCATTCATCGCATCGACGATCCACATCACTATTCCGCCTACCAGCAGGGAGGTGCCCATGATGGTGAGGCTCTCCAGATGCTTGCCAATCACTTTGGTGAGCAGAAACGCAGGAATCGCCGTCACTACGAACGCTACGATTGTGAGGCCGAGAGGATGCGTGAGCGCAGTCCGGTCTCCGCGTTCGCCACGAGGGAAGGTCGACAGGAGTTTGGCGATGCGCTCGCGGAAATACACCGGCAAACACAGGATCGCGCCTAACTGGATCACGATCGTGTACATCTTCCAATAGCCATCCGAGAGGCTGATGTGAAGCAGTGCTTCGGAAATCCTCAGGTGCGCCGTGGAACTTACCGGCAGAAACTCAGTTAGACCTTCAACAATCCCTAGCAGCAGCGAGAGCAGGTAGTCGTTCAATCAGCCTCCGTTCACAGGGCAACAGTATCGCAGAAAAACTTTGCGCGGTGGTTAATGGCAAAAACAAGAGCCTCAATCGCGGAGTTCGCGGAGAACTATCGCGGAGAGCGCCAACTGATCAGTCGCTAGCGTTTCCGTATGTAGCGATCCCTTGCTGGATATAGAAGCTCAGGCGTTGCGCCCGGTAGGCCCAATCGCTTTGTCCGTACTGGCTGACGACTCTTTGCGCCAGCGCCAAGGCGCGGTCTTTCGATTCGGCGGCTTTCTTCTGATTGGGTTCGTTCTTGTAGATTTCGATCAACGCGGCGCGCCGCCAGGCCGCGTTGTAAAGGGCTTCCGCGGCTGACGGGGATTGAGGATGGTCTTTCGCATAATTCTCGTAAATGTCGGCCTCTTTTTCGGGACACTTCGACAAGCCTTCCCAGTCGCCGCAGAGTTTGTTTTCCAGCAGACGGAAGGCCGCGAGGTCGGCCCATTTTGTTCCGGGATATTTCTTGATCGCCAGCTTCATCCACTCTTCTTTCATCTGGCCGCGCATATAGGAATCGCGTTCGCGGGCGGAAGGGCGCGTCATCACGTCGGTGCGCTCGATCTGCCAGCGAATATCGGCGGCGCGGTAAAGCGCCTCGGCGGCGAGTGGCGAGGCGGGCATTAAATCGTAGACGCGGTAGTAGAGGCGCATGGCGTCCTGAGCGGCGTCGCGGCGGCCGCGGCGGCGGCTGGCCTGGTCCTCTGAGTCGGCGGCTTCGCCAAAGATAATTCTGTCGCCGTCTTGCGTGGTGCTGCGAACCACAGAGCGGTTCATCACCCAGCCGGTGATGGCTTTGCCTTCGGCTTCGTCTTCCGTGGCGCCTTCTTCATTGCTGGGCGCGCGCAGAATGGCTTCCACGTGAACCCAGTCGCGGCTCGCGTCGATGATGATCAGTTCGTTTCCGCGCTTGGCATCGCCGACTCGCGCCGAGTCCGCGCTCGGGCTCACACGAATGGTTTCTTCGTGGATGAGGGTTCCGCGCTGGGCGTCGGCGGAGGCGCGATAGTTTAAGGTCGGTACAAGCAGGGTAACAGCAGCGATGGTCCAGAGGCTCTTCATTAACATATGGATGCAGTCTGGCTGGGACTCTCTATCAGCGATGGTGGAGGAGAATGAGGACGGTTGTCAATATTGGCGGGCAAAACAAAACGCCCCAGACTCGGTTTGAGTCTTGGAGCGTATGTTGATCAGCCCTCCCCCAAGTGCTGCTCAATTAGGAAGATACGGCATAGCCCGGATTTGGTAAATGGCACCCTCGTGCCATGCTCCCACCACTACTGTGCCTTAACATTCCGGTACTGTCATCTGTACGGTAGCGTTCGATGAAAGGTACTCCCAGCCAGCGATCCAATCAGGGCGTTGCCAGTCCAAGTTTCTTGGCGTCGCCCTCGAAATGGGCTTCGATCTCTTCCAAGGTTTTGCCTTTGGTTTCTGGAAGGAAGAACGCCGCGGTGACGAAGTAGACTACTGTGCAGCAGGCAAATCCCCAAAACATGGTGGCGTAACCATACTTGCCGACCGTGGGTAGGAAGATGGCGGCGATGCCGGTCGACACTGCCTGATTGATCAACAGCGCAATGCTCATGCCGTTTGATCGGATGCGGGTCGGCATCAGTTCGGAAAGCGCCAGCCAGACACATACACCGGGGCCGATGGCAAAGAAGGCCATGAACACGAAAAGAGTGATGGCGACCATCCATCCGCTGCGCGGGTTGGGCAGGGGAGTGATCAGAGCGTTGTCGATTCTTAGCGGAGCCTGACGCGCAGCGTCGAGATCGCCGAAGGGATTGGAAAAAAACGCGACCACTTTATTAGCGGGCACGCAGCTTTCGCGAGTGATTTCGATTGGAGTGGCGGCGGTGTCGTCGGAGCGAGCGGCCTTGGTAGCGGCCCGGAAATCTCCATACGAATAGATGACGACCAGGGAAGTTGGACGGCTTCCGATTTGCTCAGCGGCGTCTCCGGCAGAACTCAGCAGCGTTGCGGCGAGTTTCTGGTCATAGGTAAGCGTGATTTTCTGCTCCGCACTGACCATGGACTGAACCGGGCTTCTGGAATCCACCCGCAGGCGTTCGGTCTGGTGAAAAAGGAGGCCGGTGCATACCAGCGACAGAATGATTCCAGCCGTTCCCACCGACAGGAGAAATTTGCGTCCCTTGCGATCCACCAGCAGAACGCCGCCGATGGTAACGAGGAAATTCACGATGGTGAAAAGAACGTAGCCCCAGTGAGCCTGAACGTCGGAGAGGCCACTCTGCAAAAGAATGTTGGTGTTATAGCCGATGATGGAGTTGATTCCGGTGGCCTGGTTGCAGGCAAGAATCACACAGGCGAGCACGAACGGGATCACATACTTTCGGCGTAGCAGCGATTCCTTGACTTTGGTTCCGGTAGAAGTCTGGGCTTTTTCCGCAGCGGCAGCTTGTTCCATTTCTGCGAGTTCGAGATCGGCTTGCGCAGTGGTGCGGGAACGCAGGAGCGCAGAATAGGCAGCATCGCGTTTGCCGCGGCGAAAGAGCCAGCGTGGGGACTCGGCGACCATGAAGCTGCCGATCACAAACAAGATGCCGGGTGGCAGCGAAACCCAGAAGATGCTGCGCCATGCCGTGTCTTTGAAGGCGATGAGGCCGGCGGCGTCGCCGAGCTTTGCCACTTCGTCGACCCGAAAGCTGAAATACATGCCAACCATGGCTGCCGCCGTGATGCCAAGCGTCAGCAGCCACTGAAAAATTCCCGTACCTTTGCCGCGGCTTGACGCTGACAGACACTCCGCCAAATACAGCGGGACCACCACGCCGATCAAGCCGGCACTAATGCCCTGCAGTAGTCGGCCAAGAATCAAGGGCTCATAACCGTGCGACAGCGCAATCACCGGAATGCTGACAACAAAAAGCACACCGCTGAGCGTCATGAGGAGCTTGCGCCCCATCCAGTCAGCGAGTGCGCCCGCAAATAACGTGGAAATCACGCTGCCAAGGAGGACGGCGGCGACCACGGTCGAAAGCTGGCCCGCATTTAAACCGGAAGTGGCCTCAAGGTATGGCAGAGCGCCAGCGATGATGCCGACGTCCACCCCATACAGCAAGCCGCCGAGGCCTGCTACGAGCAGCAGAAAGCGGTTATAACCAGCTTTGTCGTTTTGCGGCACGTTCTGGGACACGCTGAGATCCTTTCGCTGATTTGGAGAAGCCCGAGTCTATTCCTCGCGCGAGTACTTGGGCAACCCGCTGTCTGCGAAGCTGACGGAGACTAAAGCCCTCCCCGGTTACTTGAAGTGGGGGTCTTCCCGCGGAGGTCTTCCGAAGGCTACAATAACGTTATTATGATGGCTCGCAATCTTGAATCTCCCTCTGTCTCGGAAATGTGCGCCCACGTTAAACATCTTGGCTATGCTACTTCGGGACGCATTCGACTTTATGGCGAGGAGTTTGAAGTTGTATCCGACCCGTTCCCGGAAGACGACGGCATCGCGGTTCACGTCAAGACCAAGCATGATTCCACCGTTCGAGTGCTGAAGCTGCCCGCGACCGTTGTTCAGAGCGTGAAAGGGCGAGGCGGGAAAGCCGCCTAAAGATTAGGAATGCGCCGGAGCCTCGGCCTTCTTGGGATACGTGGCGAGCTGGCGCGAAGTTGTGATGAAAGCTTTCGCTGCGACCGATAGCGTGCGGTCGCGGCGGTAGGCCAGCCCCAATTCCCGAAACAGTTCTGCGCCTTCCAGCTCAACCAGCTTCACCCGCCCGGCGGCCACCTCATCGCGCGCAAAGGACGCGCTGATCAGCGAGATTCCAAGATCGGCGGCTACGAAGCTCTTGATCATCCCGATACTGGGCAATTCCATCCTGACTTTGAGTTCGGAGCCGTACTCGCGGAAGAGCTTATCCAGCAGCCGGCGAGTGTGGCCAGTCTTCGGAAGCAGCAGCGGATATTTCACCACCTCGCTGACATGCGCCGCTTTCATCTTCGCCAGCGGATTCTTGGGGTTCACCATCAGCATCAGGCGGTCGCGAAAAATCGGCTGAACTTTCAAACTGGGTGATTGCACCGGCAGACTCAGGATGCCCACGTCGAGAGAACCATTCTCCAGCTTCTCAACAATCTTGTAGGTGAAGTTGCGATAGATGCTGATCTGCACGTCGGGATAATGCCGGCAGTATTCGCCAAAGACCTCGGGCAGCACATAGAGGCAAGTCGCCTCATTAGCGCCTACCATGAGAGTGCCGCGGGGAGTTTGACCGTGATCGGCGACCGCGACGAGCGATTCGTCCCGTAAGCTCTTAAGGCGGAGCGCATATTCGTAGAAGATCTGACCAGCCGGGGTTAGCTTGACGGTTTTGCCTGAGCGGTCGAGGAGACGATCGCCGTATTCCTGTTCCAGTTGACGGATCTGAGCGCTGACCGCCGATTGCGAGCGGAATACTTTTTCTCCCGCGCGAGAGAAGCTGCGTTGCCGGGCGACCTCGAGAAATGTAATAAGCTGATCGAAATCCATTCGTTGGTTGAGGAATTATATCGGACTTTTCATTCCTGCACGCGCTGATAGCCGATTGCCTTGCGGGCGGGCGTTCTGGTAAGGTGCGCGGCAACAGGTTACTCTAAACCAATGTCCATCTCTTGTTCCCAATGTGCCGCGTCGATGCCCGACACCGCAGCGTTTTGCCCCGGCTGTGGGCGGGCGATGCGGCCGGTTGAGCAGGCGCAAGGCACTGTGGGCGTGCTGCCCAGAACCATCGCCGGGGCGCTGGCCTACTGCACAATTATCCCGGCGATTATTTTCCTCCTCGTGGAACCGTACAGCAAGGATCGGTTTATACGTTTTCAGTCCTTTCAGTGCATTGGATTGTGGCTGGCGGGTCTGGTGATTGGAGCGGCGCTCCGGGTTGCGGGCTTTCTGCTCTATTTCATCCCGGTGCTGGGTCACTTGCTTGTGGTGCTGGTATCCATGGTAGTGATCCTCGGATTCTTCGTCATTTGGGTGGTTCTAGTGGTAAAGGCGCTGCAGGGTGAAACCTTTAAGCTACCCCTGATCGGCGACTATGCGGAACAGCAAAGCGCTGCGATTTGACGCCTGACAACCACGAACTTATTGATTGCTTCTGTGGGAGCTTTCTGCTATTTTGCCGCGACGTCGCTCGGACGGATTCGCACGGCCACTACTCACGGCCAGTACTCACAACGAGGAGGAACTCCCATGGCGTTTTGCAATATGTGTGGCGCACACATAGCGGAAGGCGCGACGGTGTGTGCGGCTTGCAGCGGGCGTGCCGGGGTTGCAGTCGCACCCGTCAGCACAGGCTCGGGACTCGCCGATAATGTGGCTGGAATGCTGGCCTATTTAACGATCATCCCGGCCATCGTATTTCTGGTGTTGGAGCCCTACAACCGGAACCGGTTCGTCCGTTTTCACGCCTGGCAGTCCGTTTTCTTCAATATAGCCTGGTGGGTTCTGTGGATTGGGCTGCGCATCGTCGTGCATATGCCCTTTCTGGGTTTTCTCACGCTGATTGTTTGGCCGGTGATCTGGCTGGGCGGCTTCATCCTTTGGCTTATCCTGGTAATAAAGGCCAATCAGGGCCAAATGTTCAAGCTCCCTGTGATTGGTGATCTGGCACAGCAACAGGCTGGCTAGCAGCGGCTCAGGCGCCCTCCCATTGCGGTCGCTGTTAGGAATCAGATTGGTATTCCGGAGCTGCCGCCCTTGACATTCTTCCCCTAAGCTGTCATTCCTATTAGCTTTTACTCCGCAGACGAATTGTGTCCAGCTGGGAACACCGCCGGCGGAAATTTGAGGCAACTGGGGATTGGATTGATCGTTAAGGTTTTCTACCACGACAAGTGTTTTGATGGGGCGTCTTCGGCGGCGCTCTTCTCCCGCTTTTACCGCGAGCGCATCCGCAGCGACGTTGACTTTGTTTTCTCCGGATTGCTGCATCGCGCCGGAGCGCTATTTGACGAATCGCATTTCGATGGCGACGAAAACGCCATTGTCGACTTCAAGTATTCGAGTTCGCCCAAGATTACCTGGTGGTTCGATCATCACGAGAGTGCGTTTCTCTCGCCGGCCGACGCCGCCCATTTTGAGCGCGACCAGAGCAACAAGAAGTTCTACGATCCGGCGTTCAAGTCGTGTACCAGTTTTATTGCCATGATCGCGCAACAGCGTTTTGGATTCGATCCCGCTCCGCTGGCCGACCTTGTGCATTGGACTGACGTGATTGACGGCGCTCTCTATCCGGATGCCCAGACGGCGGTGGAGATGCAGGCCCCAGCCATGAAGTTGACCATGGTGATTGAGTCCGCGCCGGACCAGGGATTTGTTCCGAACCTGATTCCTCTCCTGGCAACCAAGCCTTTAGCCGATATTCTGAATGAGCCATTTATTGCTCCGCTAATGCCGCCATTGCTGAAGCGCCACGCAATTTCCATCGAAATCCTGAAGCAGCGCTCCGAATGTACAGACGGCACAATCTTTTTCGATATCACCGATCAGGAGTTGGAAGGCTACAACAAATTCGTTCCCTACTACCTGCATCCCGAATCCATTTACAGTGTGGGCCTGAGCAAGAGCAGCTTCCGCGTGAAGGTGTCCGTCGGATCGAACCCCTGGGCTCCGCAGGAGCCGGTAGTCAACCTGGCGAAAATTTGTGAGCGCTATGGCGGAGGCGGACATGCTCGCGTGGGAGCCATCTCATTCAATGTGAATCAGCACGCCGCGGCGATCCGGGCATCGCGAGAAATTGTGAACGAGTTGCGAGCGGCGGTCCGCGCTGGAAAAACCCTGACCTGAGATATGTGGGCCAATGTTATGTGGGGACGCCGCCACTCCGTGGCGTGGTATTCTGAAAATTCTTGCGCGGTATGTCCTCGCCTGAAACGAAACCCGGACTCCATGCCGCGCAGCGACGTCTCCTGCGACTGGTAGCTTCCTTCGAATTCATCAAGGGCGTCTTTGTTTTGCTGATCGGCTTGAGCGCCATCCTGCTGGTGCACAAAGACGCCTGGGTCATCGCGGAGAGTCTGCTGGCGCTTTTTCACATCAGCACTGACAGGCATTCGGCACAGCTATTCCTGAACTTTGCTGACGACATAACTGATACGCGCTTGTGGATAGCCGTCCGGTTGGCATTCGTGTATTCCGCTCTGCGCTTTGCCGAGGCCTATGGCTTGTGGAAAGAACGTAGATGGGCGGAATGGGTTGCCTTTGGATCGGGCACGCTACTGATGCCGCTGGAAATCCGGGAACTCATGCGCGGGATCACCCTGGTGCGCTCGGTCCTGTTTGTCGGCAATCTGGCCATCGTTTTGTACATGCTTTATCTGCTGCGCTCGGGGCGCCTGTCAGCGGCACAGCCTCCAACTGACTCGGAATCCCGTGCGGGAAGCGGCAAGTAGGGCCGAACGACTCTGGCGGTATGCGGTCCGGTTGTTTCATAATTTCCAGCACGATAGGTTTGTCGGAGGAACTATGCGCGTCTCCTTTTGTTGCACTGTGCTGGTATTGGCGTTTTTGGGAGCGGCTTTTGGCCAGGATACAAATTTTGCCAGCGGTCCACAGTATCTGATGACCCACGGCTCGCCGTTGTTCGCGCGACCCATCTCCACGCCTTCGATGTCACTCTCGGGGCCGCCGCTGGAACTGGGAGCGAGCAGTGCTACTGCAGGCTTGACAGCGGGTGCGGAAAATCAGACCGTCACATCGCGGTCGGCAACCGATTTGCCGTTTGTCGATTTTTTCCCCATCTACTATGGCGTTGTTCCGGTCAGCGTCATCGAGATCACCTTCGCTAAAGAATCGGAGCGATCATTCCGCGAACTGCCTTCCAGCATTCTGGACACTGGAGTTTGGGAGATAACCACTGCGGAAGCCTTGCGCGAACGCGGTTATGGAGTGACTCTGGCGGAAGGGGCGGAAGAAAGCAAAGCCAGGGGAAGGCACGCGACCCACGTTTATACCAATGCCGATATCGAGCGGCTGCACAAGAGCAGCTAGAAACGTATCGGTCGGCCAGTGAGTGACTGGTGAGCGCGGCAGGATTCGAACCTGCGACCCATGCCTTAAAAGGGCATTGCTCTGCCAACTGAGCTACGCGCCCGTCCTCGTCCAAATAGTTTACCATTGGCCAGCTTGAGGCTTGGCCTCATCGCCGGATCCAATGACAAAAGATTCAAGCGGAAATCTGATCGGCGTGGATGTGGGCGGAACAAAAGTTGCCGCCGGGCTGGTAAATTCCGCCGGCGAAATCAGTTACCAGATGCGGACGCCGATGGTGGCAAACGACGCTGCCGCTGGTCTGGCTGCGGTGATCGCGGCCATCGATTCCGTACGAAAAGCAAACAGTTCTCAATCCAATGCGATTTCTGGGATTGGAATCTGTGCGCCTGGACCGCTCGATCCGCGGACTGGCACCGTCATTAATCCCCCCAATCTTCCGGGCTGGCGCAATTTTCCGCTGGCCGCCGAAATATCGAAGATCTACAGCTTGCCCGTCCGGGTGGACAATGACGGCAATGCGGCTGCGCTGGCGGAAGCGCTGTGGGGCGCTGGACGCGGCTTTCGCAATGTTTTCTGCGCCACCATCGGGACTGGAATTGGAACCGGCATTGTGTTCGATGGCCGCATTTATCATGGCCGCACCGGCGCGGCGGCCGAGGGCGGCCACAATACTATCGACTATCGCGGCCCACGTTGTGGATGCGGCAAGCTGGGCTGCATCGAAGCTTTTGCATCCGGCCCAGCCATCGCACGCAGGGCTGCGGAAAAAATAGCGAAGGACGGCCGTGCGTCTTTGATGCTCGACATGGTGTCCGGTCAACCTGATCGGATTACCAGTGAGATGGTCGGCAAGGCCTATACGGCAGGGGATTTGCTGGCCAGAGAAGTCTTGCAGGAAACCGCTCTATTGCTCACCGTGTGGTTGGGAAACATTATTGACCTGCTCGAGCCCGACGTGATGATTATCGGTGGAGGCGCGGGCGCGATGCTCCAGCCGTTCTTTGGCGAAATACAGGAACGACTGCCGAGCTGGTGCGTGAATTCGCATTGCCAGGAAATCCCCTTGCTGATGGCTCATTATGGGGCGGACGCCGGCATCGCTGGCGGCGCTGCGCTGTGTCGATGATCCGGAGCTGGCAGTCACGCCCGGGCTTTGTCTATCATCGCTTCCCAAATCCCTTTCGACTTTAGAATCAGTTCCACCGCCTCGCGCACAGCACCGTGGCCGGCGTGTGCATTCGTCGTGAAATGTGCCGCGGCTTTCACTTCAGGCACGGCATCGCCTACCGCGACCGCAAAGCCAACTCGGCGCAATAAGGGAATATCGGGAAGGTCATCGCCGATGAAGGCGACGGCAGAATCGTCCACGCCCGCCCTCGCCAAGATCTCTTCATAAGCCGGCATCTTTACTGGCTGCTTCATGTAAATAAAGTCCATCTTCATTTCTTGAGCGCGGCGGAGCAGGGCGGGACTCTCGCGGCCCGTAATGCAGCCGGTTCTGAGCCCGGCGGTATGTGCCAGCGTCAGCCCTTGCCCATCGTGTGCGTCGAACGTTTTGATTTCGAGAGCAGTGCCGTCGGTTTGGGAGAGCAGCGCGACGCTGCCATCTGTCATCGTGCCGTCCACATCCATTAGCAGCAGCTTGATTCGTGCGGCGCGTTTCTTAAGGGCGGGAGATATTTTAGGAACACCAGCCAAAGATGCCTCCTCGGATTTCTTCTTTCTTCAGGAATGAATGCTGACATTTTCTACCACTCGACTGATGGCGCCGTTTGGACTTGGAGAATCCGGACGCAGGTTCCATTGCAGCGAAAAAAACAAACCGAGCACCTGCCCGAAAATTACATCGACTGCTGGGTGGTAGTCATCGGCGATGGCCGTTGGCGCGGTTAGCTTCAGATAGTGTTCAGCCGAAATTTCTGCAAGTGAATCTCCGCCTCCTGCCACAACAACTCTAGTCTTCACCAGACGTTTTCTCCCGATCTCATCCAATAAATCCAGTTCGTATTGTTGCACTCGCCGATCGCTCGACAGAAAACACACGAACAACGTGTCTTGATCCAGGGCCGCCATGGGGCCATGCCGCAGGCCCAGAGCAGATTCCGACATGGTCAGGGTTTTTCCCGCCGTCAGTTCCAGCAGCTTCAGTGCACATTCTTTAGCGATTGCCCGCAGTGGTCCCGAACCTACGAAGCACGCCTTTGCGTAGGATTGCTTCGCCAACGCGGCCGCGCAGTCTGCGGCCTTAGGCAGCAAATCCCTCCCGGCCCATACCATTTGCAGCAGGATTTTCTCATACGCGGCGAGATCGTTTGTGTGCGCGAGACATTGAGCGCAGATCAGCATATTCGAGAACGAGCTGGTCATCGCCAGGCCGCGATCGTTTACTGCATCATCCAGACAAATGGATAGCACTCGCGGATCGTTGCCGCTTTCACGAATCATTCGACCGTTCGCGTTGCACGTGATCACAAGGTGATGAATGTCGGGACGGGTCCTTCGAGCACTTTCTAATACGGCGACTCCTTCCGGACTGTCTCCCGAGCGCGAAATCGAAATCCAGAAACATTTCTCATCGGGGATCAGCAACTCATCCATGTGAGTCAGCAGATCTGTGCTCGGTACGGCGAGAACTTCGCAACCCCAACACCTGCGCAGAAGATAGGCGACGGACTGCCCAACGTAATCGGATGTTCCAGCGCCGATGAGAAACACGGTTGGCTTGGACCGCGAGTTTCCTCCTAATCCCTGACGCCCCAGGAATTCCGCAATTTCAGGCTGCCTTCGCCGAAACACTTGAAAAGTGTTTAACCAGGAATCGGGCTGCTGCGCTATTTCCGCAGGCGTATGCACCAATCCGCGGCGGATTTTCTCCGCGTCCGGCAACCTCAGTAGTTCAGCGAGGGCATCCACGTCACCCTGATCTTACTTGAGTGTTCAGTTTCCGTCTTCGTGTGAGGTCTGAACCCTTGCTGTGAAGATCAAAAGCTCCGCCCAGGCAGAGCTTGAGCGGGGCACGGAGTTCAGTTAGGCCGGTAGCCGTGCGATGCGACGTGCTATACTTCCACTCCGCGGCCGGTTCTTCCTCACGATCGACAATCCACTCCAAGGGAGATCACCATGCGATCGAAGACGTTGTCCGGCATCTTGGCCACTGCGATTCTCTGCAGCCTTCTATTATCAGCGCACGAAGCTTTTGCATCCGCCAGCATCAAAACTCTGTACTCTTTCGCAGGCGTTCCCGACGGGCAAAACCCCACGGGAGCGCTGGTTTTCGACAACGCCGGCAATCTTTACGGGACCACTTTCAGTGGCGGCTACAAGTCCAATGGCACTGTCTTCGAACTCTCTCCCAGTGCGGGCGGTGCGTGGACGGAAAAAATCATCTACACTTTTGCCGGCGGCAACGATGGAGCCAACCCCTCAGCAGGTCTTATCATTGACTTAACAGGTAACCTCTACGGTACCGCCATGAATGGCGGCAATAAAGCTTGTTCCGGCGGATGCGGAACAACTTTCCGCCTGCATCCTACCCCTAGCGGCCAATGGCAATTCAAAGTTCTGCACCAATTCAAAGGTTCTGACGGAGCCAATCCGGATCAGATCCTGACCGTGGATTCCAACGGCTATCTTTACGGGGCCACGCGCACTGGCGGCTCATCCAACGTTGGTGTGATTTATCAACTATTTCAATTGCCTCACTCGACTATTTACGAGTTCGATGTACTCCACGATTTCACCGGCGGCGCCGATGGCGCATACCCCCTAACTCCGACCATAACCATCGGCTCCTTTTTTTATGGAGTTGCCGGCGGAGGCGGTGAATTTGGCAAAGGCACGGCGTTCGAATTGTTCTCCACACCTTACGGCCCATGGAACTTCCAATTGCTCTACGCCTTTTCGGACGCCGGTGGATACGCTCCCGAAAGCCCGCTCAACTATGGCTTGTCCTCAGGTTTTTACGGCCTTAGTTCAGGCGGAGGAGACTTCGGCTTGGGAACCCTCTACGAGCTGACGTCGCCGCTAGGACGCCATTGGATCGAGGGAGCAGTCTACAGTTTCACCGGTAACGCAGACGGAGAGCTTCCCAGCGGCCCTCTCACAGTGGGAATTTCCGGCGATTTCTACGCCACAACCAAGTCCGGCAAGGTGGAATACGGCGCTGCCGTCCAATTTTCCCCCAACTCAGCAGGCGGCTGGACCGAAACTACCCTCGTTACATTCGATGGCGCCGGCAACGGTGGAATCAGCCCGCAAGGTGGCGTTGTGCTTGATTCATTCGGAAATCTCTACGGCGTCACTCAATACGGCGGCCAATATCAAAATGGAGAGATCTATGAGATCACCCCGTAGGAAGAGCTGAGCCCTTTTCGAGACAGCTTCCTCTTGCGGCTGCCCCGTCCCTTCGGCTTTGCTCTGGGCAGGCTATTGTCCCTCCGTTCTCTTCAGGGGCAGGGGACTTTGACTTCTGATCGGTTTTTCCTATTCCCGGTTTTCCCCGAAGGAAAACAGGGCTATGCCCCTCAGGGGCTGAAGCCCCCATAGTCGTGGGTGCTTAACGCGGCGCTGAAGCGCCGCTCTTCCACGGTCGCGCACGAAGAAAACTGGGGACAAGAAAACTGGGAAGGGAACGGGAGGGAACCTCTCCGAACTTGTCTCCCCGGGGGGCTGGGCCAGCCCAAACCTCTAGTTATCGGGTGCGCATCCGATATAGCCTATTTGGCATGTGGGGGTGAGATGATGGCTGCGATTTCTCTCAAGGTGAACGGACAGGTTCACACGGTTGACGTCGATCCGGAGACCCCGCTGCTGTACGTCCTCGGCGACGAATTGCATTTGCGTGGACCAAAGTTCGGATGCGGTCTGGCGCAGTGCGGAGCTTGCTCGGTCCTTATTCAAGGCGAGGTGAGGCGCTCGTGCGTGATGCCGGTCGGCGCCGTCAAACAACAGGAGGTTACGACACTGGAGGGCCTGGGAACTCCGGAAAAACCGCATGCTATTCAGACGGCATTTATTCAGGAGGGAGCGGCACAATGCGGCTTCTGCCTCAGCGGCGTAATGCTGACGGCGAAAGCGCTGCTGCTGGATGAGAATCCTAAGGCTACGGACGAGGAAATGCGCGAGGCGATGTCCGGTATCCTGTGCCGTTGTTTTACCCATACCCGGATGCTGCGTGCAATCAAGCGCTACCAGAAGGGCCGCGCATGAGAAAAGAAATTTCACGCCGCGATTTTCTCCAGACCTCGGGTGCGTTGGTAGTGTGTTTCAGCGCGGGGACATTCATGGAGCCATTGGCCGGGGCGCAAGGGCCTTTCGACACGCACCAGTCCCATATCGATCCGGAGAGGTTGGACTCGTGGCTGGCGGTCGGAGCCGATGGCACGGTAACTGCGTACACGGGAAAATGCGACTTCGGGCAAGGCATGTACACCGTGCAAACACAGCTCGTAGCGGAAGAACTGTGCGTGCCTCTTAATAACGTAAAGCTGATTCAGTGCGATACCGCCGTGACCCCGGATCAGGGAACGACCTCGGGAAGTCAATCCACGCCGACCAACTTCAATACCCAGAATCTGGCACAGGCTGCGGCGACCGCACGCGAGACTCTGGTTGGAATGGCGGCGGGGAAGTTAGGCGCGCCAGCCGATCAACTGACGATTGAGAATGGGGTCATCAGCGCGAAAGGCGGAGGCCATGTGAGTTATGGCGAGTTGATTGGAGGCAAGCATTTCGATATTCCGGTGAATGCCGCGGCGAAGCGCCGGTCCCCGGGTGAATGGAAGGTTCTGGGCAAATCTGTTCCGTCGTGGGATGCAGTTGCGCTAATGACCGGCACGTTCGAATTTGTGCACAATGTGCATGTGCCGGGAATGATTCATGGCCGGGTGGTTCGGCCTCCGGAGAGCGGAGCCACGGTTGTTCGGGTGGATGAGGAATCGGTGCGGCACGTTCGCGGGCTGATCAAGGTGGTGGTGCGAAATAACTTCGTGGGGGTGGTAGCGGAGAAGCAATGGCAGGCCGCGCAAGCCGCGAAAGACCTGAAGGTCGCATGGAAACCGGGTTCGGGACTGCCTCCGCAAAAAAGTTTCTACGACGCCATGCGGAAGGAACCGTCCCGGGATGTAATGCTGGTCAATTCCAAAGACGTGGATCACAAACTACAGTCGGCTGCTGCGCGAGTTTTGAAGGCAACGTATTTGCATCCGTATCAGGCGCACGGTTCGATTGGCTCATCGTGTGCAGTGGCCGATGTGCAAGCGGATCGCGCCACCATCTGGTCGGCGACTCAGTCTGTCTATCCCACCCAGCACGGCATAGCGGCGCTCACGGGCTTGCCGCTCGAGGGCGTCCGGGTGATCTTCGTTCGTGGCGCAGGCTGCTACGGATTAAACGCTGCTGACACGGTTTCCTACGATGCGGCGCTGTTATCGCAGGCTGTGCGCAAGCCGGTTCGGGTGCAACTCACGCGACAAGACGAATTCTCTTCCGAAAACTATGGGTCGGCGTGCGTGATCGAGCAGCAGGCTGGACTCAATGCCAGCGGCGCGATTGAAGTTTGGGATTGCGAAACGTGGGCGGCTTCGCTCGGTGGCCGACCGGGTTACGACAAACCCGGCAATGTAATCACCGGTATGGTAGCCGGGTTTGAGCCCGAAGCGATTGTTCCGCGAGCCGCAACTGATCCCGCCGGGGAACTAAGCAATGGGAGCAACGCCGTTCCCTCGTATGTGGCGGGATGCATCAACGGCAAATGTGGAGGAGCCGGTTCGATCCGCAGTGAACGAGTGCTCATGCACATGGTGAAGTCGCCTTTCTTTACCGGACCGCTGCGATCGCCGTTGCGCTTGCAGAACACATTTGCGCACGAATGCTTTATGGACGAGATCTGTGCGTATGCAAAGGCGGACCCGGTGGCCTACCGCTTGCAGCATTTGCGGGAGCCTCGCATGATCGACGTGGTGAAGGCCGCTGCCAAGGCGGCGAACTGGGATGCCCGTCCGTCACCGGGACCCGGTGTTGCGCGCAGCGGTATTGTGACTGGGCGCGGCATCGCCTGCGTTGCTTACGAAGGCGATAACGGATACGCGGCTCTCATCGCCGAAGTGGAAGTGGATCAGGCCAGCGGAACAGTACGGCCCATGAGGTTTGTCATCGCGCACGATTGTGGTCCGATCTCCAATCCCGAGGGCTTGCGGAACCAGATTGAGGGAGGAACATTGCAGGGGACGAGCCGCGCGCTGCGAGAAGAGATCACGTGGGACGAACGTAAGGTGACCTCAATCGATTGGCAGAGTTATAAGACACTACCACTGGGAATGCAGGTGCCAGTCATCGAGAGCGTCCTCATCAACCGCCCAGAAGCGGAAGCAACCGGCGCCGGAGAAACGGCGATCACACTGGTGGCCGCAGCGATCGGCAACGCGGTTTTCGATGCCAGCGGCGTGAGACTTCGCGAAGTGCCCTTCACGCCCGATCGCGTGCAGGCCGCGCTGTCTTCGAGGCTGAAGCCTTGATTGTGGGTGCTTCGCGGCGCCGCAGCGGCGCTCTTCCACGGTTGGGCACGAAGAAAACTGGGCACAAGAAAACTGACGGCCTGCCAGAAGGGCTAAGGCCGCGTCATCCTCTCGGGCCGCACCAGTTCATCAAACTCCTCGCCCGTAAGGTATCCCAGCTTCAACGCCGCCTCACGCAAGCTACTATGCTCCACGTGGGCGGTGTGGGCAATCTGCGCTGCCTTGTCGTATCCCACCTTTGGAGCAAGTGCTGTTACCAGCATCAGCGAGTTCTTCACGTACCAGTCCACCTTTGCACGGTCGACCTCGATGCCCTTAATCATGTACTCTACGTAGCCGTGGCAGGCGTCGGCGACCAGCGTGACCGAGTGCAGAAAGTTGTAAATCATTACCGGCTTGTATACGTTGAGTTCGAAGTTGCCTTGAGATCCCGCAAATCCCACGGCTGCCGTCGCGCCGTGAACCTGTACGCAGACCATGGTCATGGCTTCGCACTGCGTGGGATTGACCTTGCCCGGCATGATCGACGATCCCGGCTCATTCTCCGGAATGGAAATCTCGCCCAGTCCACAGCGCGGCCCGGAAGCCAGCCAGCGGATGTCATTGGAAATTTTCATCAGCGACGCGGCCAGCGTTTCCATCGCGCCCTGCGCGAAAACGATTTCGTCGTGCGCCGACAGCGCGGCAAATTTGTTGCCATGCGAGCGGAAGGGAAGACCGGTGAGTTCGGCAATCTTTTTCGCGGCGCGCTCCGCAAACTCGGGATGGGTGTTCAGTCCCGTACCAACCGCGGTTCCCCCGATGGCGAGGTCGTAAAGCCCCTCCAGCGCCTGTTCCAGGCGTTTAATGTCGCGCTCCAGCAGGCTGGCCCAGCCGCCGAACTCCTGTCCGAATGTTAACGGCACCGCATCCTGCAAATGCGTACGGCCGATCTTGACTACATCATGGAATTCTTTCGCCTTGGCCGCGATGGCATCGTGAACGCTCCTGATCGCTGGAATCAGGGCGTTCTTCACCCGGTCCGCCGCCGCAATGTGCATCGCCGCTGGAAACGTATCGTTCGACGACTGAGACATGTTCACGTCGTCGTTGGGATGGACCGGCTTCTTCGATCCTTTTTCACCACCCGCAATCTCAATCGCGCGGTTCGAGATGACCTCATTTACATTCATGTTGGTCTGGGTGCCGCTGCCGGTCTGCCATACGCGCAGCGGAAACTGGTCGTCCAGTTTGCCGGCGATCACTTCATCGGCGGCCTGTACAATCAGCTTCGCCTTCTCCACCGGAAGTTTGCCGAGATCCTGATTCACCAGCGCGCATGCTTTCTTGAGCGTGCCGAATGCATGAATCAACTCTGGCGGCATGGTGTCGCGCCCAATGTTGAAGTGCAGCAGCGAGCGCTGCGTCTGTGCGCCCCAGTAAACGTTGGCTGGGACTTCGATCTTTCCCATGCTGTCGGATTCAGTGCGGGTTTTTATCTGGGACGGCGTAGCGGGCTCGGTAAGAGTAGACATGATGATCTCCTGCGCGTCGGACCAGAGCGCGTGAGCACCCAGCCCTTCGGCGGTATGAGGAACCGACTATTATACGGCGGCGTGAAAGAGTCTTCGCCCGAAGTGCCAGGGCCCGCTTGCGTGAAAGTATCCAACCGGATACACTGAAAAAGACTTGAACACATTGCTGCGTTCGTCGGATTTCGATGCGTGGCTGTCCCGTTTGGCCGACCTAAAAGCAAAGGCCAGAATCCTGGTTCGCCTTCGTAGCGCGACACTTGGAAATTTCGGCGATTGCGAACCCGTCGGCGAAGGAGTGTCCGAGATGCGCGTTCACGCTGGAGCTGGGTATCGCGTTTATTACACGCGAACGGGATCAACCGTCTACGTTTTGTTGTCTGGTGGCGTAAAGGCATCCCAAACGAAAGACCTCGCCAAGGCAAAGCAAATGGCACGCGAACTCAAAAGGGCGAAACCATGAAAAAAAAGAAGACAACTTACAAACCGTTCGACGCGGCGGCATATCTCGATAACGATGCCGTTATTGCGGAATATCTTTCGGCAGCCGCCGAAGACCCAAACCCCGAGGTATTTGTCGCAGCGCTCGGTGATGTTGCCAAGGCGCGAGGCATCGCGCAGATCGCCAAAGAGGCCGGTCTGGGCAGGGAGAGTCTGTACAAAACCCTGAGTGCAGGCTCACACCCGCGCTTCGAAACCATCAATTCTGTCCTGCACGCGCTGGGAGTGAAGTTCGCCGTCATTGCCGAGCGCGAGAGTTGAAGCGATCTAAGGCATCTTGACTCCTCCTCGCCTCCGGTTGGTGCGAGTTTCTCGTTGAAACGTCAGTCGGCATACGATCTCGAAGTTGCGCAAGATAGGTTTTCCCGCACCATTGAACGTGAGGTTCGCCCAGCCTACTTCGCGGCGGCGAGATCACCTTCTTGATTGTCATGGCGCTGAAGTGCAGCCCTTCCTCTTCCGCGTGCTAGAATCATCGGTTTCTGCCCTGCGGTCGTTTCTCCGCGGAGATCGCAGCGGTCAATGAATACATGCGCGACTTTCTTACCGCCGAAGATCTCGAAACCCTGCCCAAGGCCAAAGTACGCCCGCATCCCGAGCAGCACACCGACCTACTGGTGATTGGCGCTGGCCCTACCGGCCTTGCCTGCGCTATCGAAGCTCAGAAGATCGGCCTGCGAGTCATCATCCTCGACAAGGGCTGTCTGGTGAATTCGCTGTATCACTATCCGCCCAACATGTTGTTCTTTACCACTCCCGAGTTGCTCGAAATCGGAGAGATCCCTTTCACCACAGCGCGCCAAAAGCCAACTCGCGAGGAAGCTTTGGAGTATTACCGCAAAGTGTCCGAGCACTATCACCTCGATATTCGCCAATACGAGTGGGTCAAGACGGTGATGGGCGAAGATGGAAAGTTCAGCATCACGGCCACCGACCGTGCCGGCCGCCCTCACGACTATCAAGTTCGTAAGGTGATCGTTTCCACTGGATATTACGATCTGGCAAACCAGCTCTGCATTCCGGGCGAAGACCTGCCCAAAGTCTCTCACTATTACGGCGACGCTCATCCTTACTACGACACCGACGTTTTGGTGATTGGCGGGAAGAATTCCGCCGCCATCGCGGCGCTGGATCTGTGGCGTCACGGCGCGCGCACAACTCTGGTCTATCGCGGAAGCCAGTTGCACCACCATGTTAAGTACTGGATCAAGCCCGACCTCGAAAACCGCATCAAGAACACCGACATCGAGGCTTATTTCAACAGTACCGTACAGGAAATTGGCGTGGACCACGTCGTCATCAACACGCCGCGCGGGCCGCTCCGCCTGAAGAATGACTTTGTCCTCGCCCTCATCGGTTACCATCCCGACTACGATTTTCTGCGTAGCATGGGGATTGAACTGTCGGCCGACCAGCATCGCCCGGTTTGCGACCCAGTTTCCCTGGAAAGCAATGTGCCGGGAATCTACGTTGCCGGGGTGATTGTGGCGGGATCGCGCACCAATGAAATCTTCATCGAGAACGGCCGCTTCCACGGAAAGCAGATTGCCGCGGACTTGAAGCTCAAGCTGCGGCCGGAAAGCAGCGAGCGCACGACAAGCGAATTGTGATTGGATTTACGCTGCTGTCATCTCGAAGCGAAGCGAGGGACCTTGGTTCTTTCCTGAGCCACGGGCATTTGCCACACCATCAGAAACCAAGGTCCCTCGCTTCGCTCGGGATGACAAGGCTCTTATCTACTTCAGCAAGTACTCCTTGACGAACATGATGGTAGCGTAGAACTGGTAGTCTCGGTTCTTCTTCTTCGCGAAGCCGTGACCTTCATCCTTGCCGAGCAGCCACCAGACCGGTGTTCCGTTCTTCCGCACCACCGCGACCATCTGGGCCGATTCGCTGGCCGGAACTCGAGGATCGTTCTGTCCCGCAATCACGAACAGTGGCTTGGTGATGTTCTTCGCATTGTTTGCCGGCGCGATTTTTTCCAGAAACTCGCGCATCTTCGGGTCGCGCTCGTCACCGTACTCCACACGCCGCAGGTCCTGCCGATAGCCCGAAGTGTGCTCCAGGAACGTAACCAGGTTCGACGGTCCCACCACATCCACCGAGCAGCAGATGCGGTCGTTATAACTGGTCGCTACAGCCAGCGTCATGAAGCCGCCATAGCTTCCGCCCGTGATCATGACTTTCGACGAATCGAGGTCAGGCTGCGTCTGGATCCAGTCCAGCAGGGTACTGATGTCCTTGTACGATCCCTCCCGCAAAAATCCGTTGTCGAGCTTCTGAAACGACTTGCCATATCCCGTCGAGCCACGCACGTTGGGATAAATCATCGCAATGCCCAGTTCGTTGATGTAGTAATTGTCGTGACCCAGGAAATCCGGACGAACCTGCCCTTCCGGACCGCCGTGAATGTCGATAATCACCGGATGTTTGCCGCTGAACTTTGCGGGCGGCTTGTAAAGAAACGCGGAGATGGAGCGGTCATCCCAAGACTTCCAATGGATAAGTTGCGGCTCGGCGAATCCCGAGGTATTCAGCCCGCCGCTCTCGGTGAATGTCCAGCGCTCGAGTTTGCCCGTAGCCATGTCGAGCGAGTAGGCGTCGTAATCCTGGCTCGCGGTGCTCAGGTTGAAAGCCAGTTCGCGGCTGTTGTTGCGCCACGAGAGGCCGTAAAACACGCCGACCGGCACCTTGGGAACCGGAACCTCCTTTTTCGTCCCGGTGTCGAGGACATGTAGCACGCTGATTCCGTCTTCATTCGCCTCGAATGCAATCCAGCGTCCGTCCTTCGAGAGATCGAATTCGTCTACGTCCCATTTCAGTTGTGGAGTCAACACAGTCGTTTTGTGCGTGGCCAGGTCGAGGTAAACCAGTCGCTGGAATTCGGAATCCTGATCGCTGGTGAAGTAAGCTCCTTTCCCATCCTTCGCAAAACGCGCATTACTGTATGCCACGGTCTCGGCTGCTTTTGGAGTGAGCAGGTCCTTTTTCCCGCTGGCGACGTCGATCAGCCACACATAGCTCTCCGCCGCGGAGACCCCATTCGTCGCCAATAACTGCTTGCCGTCGGGCGACCAGTCCGAAACTTCCCACCCGCCTCCTTCCATCTCCGCCACCATACGCGCGCTGCCCGGGTCTGCCGCCCTGACCACCCAGATGTCTACGTCATTTCCAGTGCGCTTGGTGGAGCCGTATGCCACGCGGTCACCTTGATACGACCAGCGCGGACCAGTGTTCCGCGACTTGCCGTCGGTCAGCAGACTGATGTCGCCGGTGGCAAAGTCGTAGCGATAGAGTTGGAAGAACTCGCCTCCGCCAACATCTTTTAGGAACAGGAAGGAATCACCATTGCCCGGCTGATACTCGGCTCCCGCGATCCGGTCAGGAAAAAAGGTGAGCTGAAAGCGTGCGCCGCCGGGGAACTTTACCTGGTGAACCTGAGCGGTGTCGGCAAAGCGGGTCTCGATCAGCATCTCCCGTTTCGTCGGGTGCCAACTGATGAAGTCGGCCGAACGGAACTCGCCGTAACGTCCGGCGGAGTCGGCAATGGAAACAGGAATCTTTGGAATCCCCTCGACCACCAGGTTTTCATTGGGAGCAACTTCGTCGCTCTGCGCCGCGAGCAAAACAGACGCAGCCAAGAGTGCCAGCATTACCAGGATCTTTTTCATCATCGATCTCCACTTAACGATCTCCCACTTAACGATCACCACGTAAGATCTCCCACGTAATCAACCCCGAGTGAAGTCTTACAAGATAGACGCGGCAGGCCGCTCTTGGGTGTGGGTAGCGATTGCTCATTTTTCTGTTGCCTGAATCGATCATCCAGGATGCCTTGGCATCTTAGGACGACTGCGGAATCGGGGTCAACTTGTAGCCGTGGTAGAAATGGCTCATGGGCAGCGGGCAAAACAAAACCTCGGGCGTGTCCGCCCGAGGTCTGGATAAACCAAATAGCGATTCAGCTAACCGCGAAACTTACGCCACGCTCCCCCCGCGATCCCGCACAGACCAGTGATCATCAGTGAGATGGATCCCGGTTCTGGCACAGGGGACGTGCCGTGACCCAAAACTCCTGATTCCGAATTCGCAGTGATGTAGACGATCTGGCCCTTGCTGTTCAACACTTCGGCGTAGAGCGCCGTCCCGGCCCCAACTCCATTGGCGGTAACGGTGATGCTGCCGTTCGCCGGTAGCGCGGTGCCCAGGTCAACGTAGCCGAAGTACAAAGTGGACGCGCTGCACGAGCCGCAGAAGCCCGTCACTTGCAGATTTGTGACGATGGCTCCGGTTGCGCCGCCTTCCGGAAAACTGTTCAAACTATTAAAGGCAATTCCATCCAAAGTGCCCGTCAGCGGCGTAGCCGAAGCGGCAAGGATAATTACATCCGCGCCACCGGCGCCGTTGTGGGTGGAAACCGTGAACATGTTGCTGTTGAGAAGAAGTCCCGCACCTTGGCCGCCGATGGCAGTTCCGGACCCCCCGATAAACGCGCCGTCGTGCACCCCTTTGGCACAACTGTAGGACGAGAAGCTGTTGCACGTGTCCGCTACCGCTGCCCCGGAAAGAACCAGTAGTAAAGGGAGTGAGATTGCGATAACTCTTGGCGATAGACGCATGGGTCGGAACCCTCCGGGTAAGATATAGTGCAAGGCTCGTGCCAGCCTACGATTACCACGGTAATCATTAGGTTATTGTTGTATCTGTATGTATACGCAGGACTTGTACCACTGTCATCCTCTTCCAATCCTGCGACTGCTTCGCCGCCACTGAAAACATCTGCACACACTTCACCGCCGTGGGCAAACCACTATCCGCGGATTGCCTTTTGATGCCTCAAGCCGCAAATGCGGTTGGCAGATGAATGCTTTCTGGGCTGTTATTGTATGTGCCGTCGCCCTACGGCGATCTTATGGAACCTCAACCGGAGCGAAGTCTCCCCGCGGTCTCACTGGCGTCGTACTTGCGGCTGCTGCGCGGCAACCGCAATTTCCGCCGGCTCTGGATGGCGCAGATCGTCAGCGAGATTGGTGACTGGTTCTACACGCTCTCCATCTACACTCTGCTGCTGCAGTTGACCGGACACGCCAGCTCGGTCGCGCTGGCCCTGGTTCTGCAGGTCTTGCCACAGACCTTCGTAGGTCCAACTGCTGGCGTAGTGAATGACCGCTTGCGTCGCAAACACGTGATGATTGCCGCCGACCTGGTGCGCTTCGCGGTGGTGCTGGCGATGCTGCTTGTGCGATCTCGCTCCATGGTTTGGCTCGTGTATCCGCTGCTGCTTGCGGAAACCACCATGGCCGCGTTCTTCGAACCTGCGCGCAGCGCGGTAATTCCAAACATCGCGGCCAAGGGCGAAGTGCTAATCGCGAACACGCTGTCGTCGGCGACATGGTCGGTGAATCTTTTGATCGGCGCTTCGGTGGGCGGAGTGGTCGCAGCCTTCTTCGGACGAGACGCCGTTTTTGTCTTGAACGCGCTGTCGTTCCTGGCCTCCGCCGTTCTCATCGGAGGCATGCACTTCGCCGAGCCGCACGCGGAAATCGCGGCCCCGTTGCGTCCGCGCGATCTGGTCGACTTCTCTCCCGTGCTCGAAGGAATCCGCTACGTCCGCAATCACCGCACGCTGTTGCCGACAGTCTTCGCGAAGGCGGGCGAGCTCATGATCGGCCCGAGCTGGGTGATCTTCACCGTAATGGGGGCGCATGAGTTCGCGGTGCACTGGCACAACGTCGACGCCGGCCGTGGCGCAATGCTGGGCATGAGCATTCTGCTCGGTGGACGCGGCTTGGGAGCGCTCGTTGGCCCGCTCATTTCGGCTCGCTGGGCGGGCCGCAGCGACCGCCGGCTGCAACTTGGCATCCTCTTTGGCTATGTCACCATCGCGGTGGGCTACGGAACTCTCGGCAGCAGCCGCACCGTCTGGATGGCCGCTGCCTGCGCCATGCTCGCGCACATGGGTGGCTCGACGGTCTGGGTCTTCTCCACAACGCTGCTGCAGCTTCACACCGACGACCGTTTCCGCGGCCGGGTCTTCTCCGCCGATCTAGGCTTCTCGATGCTGACCATCGCCGCCGGCGCTTACCTGTGCGGACGGCTACTCGATGCGGGCGTCGCCGCACGCACGGTTGCCACCTGGACGGGGCTAGTCATGCTGGTTCCGGCAGGGCTATGGGCGCTGGCGATGAGGGTAAGAAACATGCAAGAAGACGTGCAGTAAGTCTGGTTTATGTGGGGACGGACGCATTCGTCCGTCCAGCCAAGCGCCGCGAGGCGTTGCAGCGTTTCGGCACCGAATAATCGCCCATGCCTGAGCGCGCTATGCCGCCAGCCGGTCAATCTTGGCCGCCATGATGAAATCACTCTCGGTAAGCCCATCAATCTTGTGCGTCCACGTCGTGACTTCGGCTTTCCCCCACCCCAGTAAAATATCGGGATGATGCCCTTGCTTCTCTGCCAGCGCTCCCACGCGATTTACGAACTTAAGCGCCTGCTTGAAATCAGGAAACGTGAAGGTTCGAGTGATGTGATGCTGCTTGACCACGCTCCACTGCGGAACGATCTTGTGGAGCGCCTTGAGTTCCTTGCCCTTGAGCGGAGGCACTCCGCCCGTGCACGGAATGCATTTCTTGTCGGCTAATTGTTTGGTCATGGAGAGCTATTGTACTCGGTCGCCAGTCATCGAAATATCAGAGCAAACTTTCGAGGTCGCGGGCGCCGTGAATGACCCGGAGAATCTCAACTTCGTCCTCTTCGACGCGGTAAAAGATCAGATGTCTAGGGAATCCTGTGATCGGCATTCGCCGAATGCCATGCAGTTGGTCTGCCCTGAAGCTGCATTTTGCGCCGGAGTGAGGATTCTTCTCGATTCGAATGAGGGCGGACGCCACCTCGTTCCCCCAGCGTTCCGCCAATGCCGGGCCTGATCGCTGCTCGTACCAGTCGGCTTGCTCCAGAATGTCGCTGAGAGCGGCATCGCTGAGGCGAACCTCAGCACGACTCATTTCCCGCCAGCTTCCTTGCGCAGGACCGCGAGCAGGCCCTTTTTGCGTACTTCGGCTAGGGAAAGCTTGATCGTAGGACCCTTTGTCGCTGCGATCAGATCCTGCTCGAGAGCGTGAAGCCGCCGTTCCTTATCCTGGCGAATTAATTCGCGAATGTATTCGCTGGGCGTGCCCCAATCGCCGGACGCAACCTGTCCCTCCACATATTCCTTCAACGGTTCGGGAAGAGAAATGTTCAAAGATGTCATGGCCATACCTTCATATTATGACATTTTATGAAGGCGCATCAAGCAGGTTCGCTCCGCGAGAACTCTCATCGCGAGACCAGGTACTAGAACGGAATATCCTCATCCGTAATCGGCCCGGACCCGGCTGCCGCATGCTCCGGCTCTGGCGTGCGCTGGTCGAAGTTGTTGCCGCCGCCACTGCTGGCTGAGGCGCCGCGGGAGCTTTCTTTGAAGTCTCCGCCGCCGCCCTCACCTTTTCCGGTGAGCAGCACGAGGTCATTGACGTGGATTTCGGTCATGTATTTCTTTTGGCCGCTGGTCTTGTCGTCCCAGGAGTGGGTGCGGAGACTGCCCTCGATGTAGACTTTGCTGCCTTTCTTCAGATACTCGCCACAAATCTCGGCGGTGCGCGCCCAGGCGGTAATGTTGTGCCATTCGGTGCGATCCTGCCAGTTGCCGTCCTTGTCTTTGAAGCGCTCGTTGGTGGCCAGGCTGAACTTGGCTACAGGCGTGCCCTGCGGCGTGTACTTTACCTCGGGATCCTTGCCCAAGTTGCCGATGAGGATGACTTTGTTGACGCTCTTTCCTGCCATGGGATGCTCCTTCGCAGGGGACCACTATAGCAGAATTAGACGCGTGGAAATGCTGCGGACTGGAACGTTGCCACGCTGGAGTGCCATTTTGGGCGCGCGTCAGCGACTTCGCTTTATTGAAGAACAGCGCCGACCAACTGAAATGCAAAAAACAGCACGAACAGGCAGGTTACTCGCTTTCGATTACCTTCGGGAGAAACAGACTTCGAGGTCAATAGGAATACCCCGGAAAGCACCCCGCAGACGATAAATTGTGCCCAATGTAGTTTGCGGACTAAGGACAAAGGACTCGACCATCGAAGCAGACCGATTGTCAAGGCAATCAGGCACATGGCAAAGACGGTACCAAACGTCGCGACCATCGACCTTTGACTTGGGGACGGTTGCTGCGATGGAATCTCTTCGAACATTGAAGCGAATTATAGTCCAGAACTGCGGAAGACGAACATGTCTGAATCGAGGATCCGGGTTATAATCCTTCCCATGCCTCCTGCACCCGGCGCCACGAGAGCTGTTGGTATGGTTCCCGACGAGATGAAGTGGGAACCCAAGTCCAAGGGCCTGACCACGCCCCGTAAGAAGAAGCCGAAAGAACTAGCCGTAATCACTGAATGCTGCACCGGATGCGCAGGCTCCCCGGCGTGCGTGGAATACTGTCCAGTGGAAGACTGCATGTTCTGGGTTCCCGACGAAGACAGCACTCCGTTCGGCCGCATCGCGGTCGATCCCATTCTCTGCATCGGCTGCAAGAAGTGCCTCAGCAAAGGCCCCGACGGCTGCTTCCTCGACGGCTGCCCGTGGGATGCCATCGCGATGGTCGAAACCACAGAGGTGGAAAAAGAAGTCGGGGCTATGGCGATTTAGCTGTCAGCTTTCAGCCGTCAGCTCTCAGCTACTCTCTCTACCGTTGTCATCCTGAGCGAAGTCGAAGGATCCCTACCTCATCCTACAATGCCGCTATCTCCGGAGGCTGCTACTTCGCTCTCGCCCGAATCGCCTTCTCCGTCTCGACCGCCTGCTGCCGCACATCATTGGAAATATCCGGCAGATCGCGCTCATAAGGAAGAATGGCAGGAAGGTCATCGGGTTGTCCGATGAGATAAAGTGCCCGAAGCGCCTCCCACACCTGCCCGGTGGAAGGATCAACCATCGCGATTTCCGCTCCAGCCGCAATGTTCGCGCCGGTTCCAGCTACTGAGCGAATCCGTCCCGGAATTGGCGAGCGGATTTCCACAGTCACATTCCCATATTGCTGTTTCGCAATGAGGCCGTTTTGATGGATGGCCGTGCCAGGACGATCGGCATCGACGATGCGTCCCGATTGCGGAGCAGTAACGTGCGCGGGCTGCAGGAGCGCCACAATCTGAGGCCGTCCCGAGCTATCGCCGAAGCGCACCAGCGATAGTGCGGCGTTGCCGCGCACCATCGGCGAAGGATCATTCAGCATCCTCAGCAGCGCTTGGTGAAAGTCCGCGCCGGTCGTGTCTTCTCCCATAACCCAGGCGTCCGTATTGCGCACTTCTTCCACGGTATCGGCCGCCAGTCGCACCAAGTCCGGATACCACTGTTTGGCGGTCGGATCGTGCCGCGTGATGCGTTCGCCTACCTGCACCAGCGCCTGCTGAATATGCCGCGGCTTCTTCGTGTCGTGCAGGTATTCGTTCAATTGCTGGTCAGAAAGCTTGCGTCCAAACCACGTGTTCCACCAGAACAGAAAAGGCATCAGGCAGATCAGCCACGCCGTCACGAAGAAGAGAAGCTTCTGGGTGCGAGACATGCCGGGCTTTCCGACATGAGTATCTGAGGGCGTCGTCGAGATTGGATTAGCAGACAAAATATTCATTCCTCTACGACATCGGCGTCGAGCACCCTATCCTGCTCCAGATAATGCGAAACCGCGTACTGGGCCAGAAGCGGCGTCTGCAGCCGGATTTCGGCGCCGATCCATTCGCCCTTGACGTGAGGGGCATCCGGAGCGTGGTTACAGCGCCCACCACTGCCGAACTGCGGGCCGAAGTCGGCGCTTTGGATCTGATCAAACTGCTTGATCTCGCGCCAGGCTTCATCGCCTATCGTTCCGGCCACATCGATTTTCAATCGCACGATCGACATAAGATCAAAAATCTTCAACACAGAGGACACTGGGGAACACAGGGTAAATCTTCATTGCTCCGTTTTCTTTGTTTTCCTTCGTACTTTCGTCGTGAACTCAAGCTATACGGAAACCAGCGACACAGCATGAAGCATACGATTCATGCTGCAGGCCTCGTAGTGCGTCGGTTAGCCATCAGAAACGCGAGGCCGAACATTACCAGCGAAAATAGAATCAACGTCGCCATCGCCGAGGGCAACGGAAACGGCGTCTCCATTCCGGGATAAAGCAGCGTGCGCAAAGCCTCGACTCCATATGTCAGCGGATTCATATACATCAAGGCACGAATCCAACCCGACGCGCGGGTTATGGGGAACATCGCGCCCGATAATAGCCACAGAGGAATGAGGAAAAGATTGATGATGCCATGGAAAGCCTGCGTGGAATCCATGGGCCACGCAATGGCGAATCCCAGCGCGGTGAGCGCGAATGACACCAGGAATACTACAATCGCCACCAGCAAAACCTGCGCAAGGTTGAGATGCACACCAGCGAAGGGCGCGAAAACCAGGAATATCATCCCTTGAAGCGCGGACAGCGTTGTCCCGCCGAGAACCTTACCCAGCACAATCGCGGAACGCGGCACCGGAGCCACTAACACCGAGAGCAAAAATCCCTCCTTTCGATCTTCGATCACCGACATCATGGTGAAGATTGAGGTGAAGAGCACAATCATGATTAGCGCGCCGGGATAAAAATAATCCAAATAATTCTGCTGGCCCTGGCCGCCGCCCGAGCGAAAAGATGTGCCGAAGCCCGAGCCGATCACGACCCAGAAGACCAGCGGCGAGGCCAGCACACCGATCACGCGCGATTTCTGCCGGTAGAAGCGCACAATCTCGCGCCACCACAGCGTAAACGCGGGCAGCAGCACGCCCGCGGAAGCAGGGGCAAGCGGTTGCGACACAGTTGTGGTTTGCGTCGCCACGAAATCAACTCACTTTCGCTGCGGGAGCTTTGACGGGTGGGGCCGCGGCTTTTTTCTCGACGGGCATTTTCTTCTTGATCAAACCCATGTCACGCATTTCCCAGTATGCGTTCAACATAAAAACGCCAGAAAGCGTCAGCAGGATCAGGCTCATGAACAGGCCATCCACGGTTGTAATCATTCCATCCATCACTGTCCATGCCACGCCCAGCAACGGAAGAATGCCGAGCACGAGAGAAAGAGCAAGCATCATAGAAAGCACACTACCTCCTGTGATTTTCTGAAGTAGACTCCACTTCGTTTTTCTCGCTCCAGAATTTATGTCCGGTGCGGCGGATGAAAACATCTTCCAACGCCGGTTTGCTGACGGAAACCGCTTCAATCTCCCCGGGAAACGCCTCGACCACTTCGGTTACGAAGCGGTGGGCGCCCTCGCGTTCGATGCGTACCTGATCTTCTAGAACTGTTGTGTCCACGTGAAACCGTGCACGAATACGCTCCGCCAGCAATCCCGCATCATGTGCGGCATGCAGCAGCACCACGTCGCCGCCGATCTCACTCTTCAACTCTTCCGACGTTCCCAGCGCCACCAGGTTTCCTTCATTCAAAATCGCGAGCCGGTCGCAACGCTCCGCTTCTTCCATGAGGTGGGTCGTCACGAGCACGGAAACGTGCTCTTCATCCCGCAACATTTGCAGGTACTGCCAGAGATCGCGCCGTGCTCCCGGATCGAGGCCCGTGGTCGGCTCGTCCAGCAACAGTACGCCCGGACGGTGCAACAACCCCTTGGCCAACTCAATTCGCCGCTGCATGCCCCCGGAAAAGGTTTCGACCAACTCTTTCGCGCGATCCGCCAGCCCCACGCGCGACAGGATTTCCTGAATCCTCTTCTTCAAAATCGAGCCACGCAGCCCGTAGAGATGTCCCTGGTGCCAGAGATTCTCGTGGGCAGTCAGCTTGAGATCGACGCTTTGCGCCTGAAATACAACGCCGATTTGCCGCCGTAAGAGCGCCGGTTGCTGCGCCGCATCGCAACCCATGATGGTGGCACGTCCGGCGGTCGGAATCATCAGCGTAGAAAGAATCCGAAACAGCGTCGTCTTCCCGCTGCCATTCGGACCGAGCAGGCCAAACAATTCCGCAGGCCGCACTTCGAACGAAATGCCATTGAGAGCCGTGCGCTGCTCGTAGCGATGCACCAGGTTCTGCACGGAGATTACAGCCCCGCTGGGAGGAGCTGCTACTTCCGGAACGGCGTCAGCGAATACAGATACTTTCGATGCCAAGGATCTTCCTGAGAACAGTCCACTAACAGTTTACGACTTTATATGCACAAGATGGTGGAAACGAAAAAAAGCGGAATTCCAGGGCTCAAACCTCGCTACCCTCAAGGCATTCACCGCTACTCACGCGGCCGACGCATCCCGTTGCGCCTGCGGTACACGTTCTTTAAAGGCAACCGGGACGTGCTGCCACACTTGAATGGCCAGGACCACCGCAGTCGCCAGGAGCAGCGCGCCTACTTGCACATGCGCCACCGTCGAAACCACCATCGGCAGCTCCGGTTGCACGGCGTTTCTGCCCCAGGCAACTCGCGTCAAGAACGCCGTGAAGCCCAGGCATAGCTGTGTGATCAATAGCGACAGCATGAGGATCGCCGGGCGCCGAACCGCTTCGATGTTCGAATATACGGAGAGCGCTCGCACCGCCGTCCACGCCAGCACAAAGGCCACAATCACCGCATGCACCACGTGCGGCCACCAACTCATGCCATGGTGGCGGAACATCCCGCCGAGGATGAGTTGTACGTACAGCACGAAAATCGAAAGCCAGGTTAGCGTAGCCAGGCTAGGGCGCCGCGCGTCGAACTCCACCCGCGGCTGCTCTTCCACCCATTTGCGTCCGGTGAACAGAGCGATAGCTACCGCAATACAAAAGAATGTTTGCGCAACGGTTGCGTGTGCGGTGGAAATCCAAGGCGGCTGGAGGAGCAAAACCGTAAGCCCGCCGAGTATAGCCTGTGCGATGACCGTGCAGAAGGCGCCTATTGCCAGCCAACGCAGCCACCGCCGCCGTTCGACAAGAAAGGTCCAAATGGCGATTGCCAGAGTGAGCGTCACCAGTGTCCCCGCCACCATGCGGTGACTCCACTCGTATCGTATGCCACCGACGAAGTGCGGCACCTTCACCAGATAGCCGAACGACGTTGGCCAGTCCGGAACTGACAGGCCTGCGTCATTGCTGGTGACCAATGCTCCGGCGGTGATCACGATGAAAGCCGCGCATGCCGTGAATACTGCGAACGCGTGATGGGCGCGGTTGTACGTTGCAGGGATTGCTTTCAGGATGTTCCCCTTAGGTCCGCAGGGAGCATAGGCTCCCCGCACTCAAGCGGGCCGTGCCGTTTGGCCCGGCCCGCTCTTTCAAACACGCGATTTTATCAGACCAGCGGAAGCTGTCCTTATTCGGCCGCAGCTTTGAAGCTCTGATCCACGGTCTTCGTATCCTTCGCAGCGACCGTTACCTTCTGGTCCTGTTCTCCCAGTTTCTCGTGAACGAAGGCAATCGTGTAGTCACCCGGCGGCAGTCCCTTGATCTCATACTTGCCGCTCTTGTCGGTGACGGCGAAGAATGGGGTCTTGACCACGTTGATGTACATCTTCATCCAGGGATGCTGGTTGCACTTCACCGGCAACATGATTTCTTCGCGGGCAAAATTCTTTTCGATCGCGGGTGAAGATGGCGGCTGTGATTCGTTCCACTCGCGATTGTCCTTGGGGGTGGGATGAATGTTGTGCGTGGTCTGATCGTCATTCTTGATCTGCACGGTTTGCCCCGCCATCACGCCCAGCACGTGCGGATGATACTTGCAACCTTGCTGGTCGAGGACAACGGCGTCCTTCGGCACGTCGAAGGTGCGGCTGCCGAGCCCTTCTTTTACATACACGAAGACGTTGGCGAGATCGCCACCCGCCACGACGACAGTCTCCGCTTCGTTCATGCCTTTGCAGGCCGGATCCTGGCTCATGTCGATCTTCGCCGCCTTCGGAGCCGTGCCATCGAACTTCACAGTCCCGTTCACGGTGGCTGCGGTCGCGGGATCAATCGGAGTCGCCGCCGGCGCGGGCGCCGCAGACTCGGGCATGGTGTTGGCGGGCTGTTCTTCCTTCTTGTTACATGCCGCAGTCAGCAGTAGTGCGCCCAACGCCACTGTGCTGATCGAAATCATCTGCCAGCTTGTTCTCTTATTCATGATGTCCTTCTTTCTTAGTATTGAACTCAAATTGTTTCGTCATCGGAGTGTCTTGTCATCGCTTCAGTGTCTTGTCATCCCGAGCGAAGCGAGGGATCCTGGTGTTGCCTGCACGAGCAGTGTTGCCGCGACGAACAAAACACCATGGTCCCTCGCTGCGCTCGGGATGACAACGGTTCCGCGAACGCAGCCAAACCAGCTATTTTACTGCGAACCGCCGCTCGCCGTTGGATGTGACTGCACTGCCGCCTGTTTGCGATCGCTCTTGATTTGCACCGCTGCTTTGGCCCGAGGCATGGAGGACGCAACTTTCCGCTGCTCCTCCGGCGTCAACTGGAAGATGTAGTCCGTTAACAGCTTCCGATGATCTCCCTCGTATCCCTGAAAAGACGGAGGCGTTGGTCCGGCGAATACCCACTGGTTCCCTTGCTGTCTGAAAAGGCCCGAGGGCATTGAAGTGCCCGGACTCACGGCCTGCGGGTCGGTAATCCACCGCTCCACCCAGTCTGGCTTCAGGCGTTCCTTCGCCAGCAGAAAGTTCGGTGCGGTTGCGATCTTGTCATGCGCGGGATCGCCTGTGGCGTGGCACTTCAGGCAAGGAGCCGCGGTGCTCGAGAACAGGCTGCGCGCCATGTCTGTTTCCTTCGTCGTAAGCACAGGAACCTGCTCCGGAATGTAAGGCAGCGGCTGCTGAGACAATGCCTGGAAGAAGCGCACCAGTTTCCGCAGTTCATTGTCGGAGAACGAGAATGTCGGCATGCGCACTTTCAAATACGGACGCACGCCGTTGCGATTTGTATCGGTTGCGCTCAACGCCGGGTTCGACAGAAATTTGCGCAGCCACTCTGGATCGACTCGTGCCCCTTCGGTTAAAAGCTTGGGAGGCAACTGCTCTTGATTGTCCTGATACTGCTGCAGTCCCATCAGAATCGTTTTTTGCCCGGGGATGAACTGATGGCAGCCCATGCAGTTGTACTTCTTTACGACCCACCATCCTTCTTGAATATCGTGCCGCGCGTCGCCGGGTTTGTATTGATAACTCGAAGGAAGGGAAGTCTCTTCGCTTCCCATCAGGAAGGTTGTAAGGTCGCGCACCTGATCTTTGGTCAGATGCACATTGGGCATCCGCAGGGCTTCGGTTTCGCCCTTGACCTTGCCCTGATCGTAAATGTTAGGCTCGGCGAGTTTGTGTTCGAAGAATCCTTTGTGGTCGTACCAAGGCTCGTTCGCAGGACCATCGGGTAAGCGCGCGAGGTCTCCTTTGTCCTTGATCGGCTCGGCACCCTTGCCGCCGCGCTGCGCGGTCTCCGTAAACAATGCAAAGTCCAAACGCTCGATGGGCTTGCTGCCTTCGAAGGTGAGTTCGGTGCCAATACGGCCTTCGTCCTCGAATCCGGCGATTTCGTGGCAGCCGGAGCAGCCATAATGACGGACCCATTTCTTGCCTTCGGCCTTCAGGTTCGGATCGTCCATGAACGACGCGTCGGCATACGACGACGGCTCCTGCTTTTTCTGCGTCATTAGATACGTGGCGATGTCTTCCGCATCCTCGGGAGCCAGCCGCAGGCTTGGCATCACCGTCATGTTCTGTACTTGCAGTTCGTGGCCGTCGTTGGGGCACTGGCTGTGGTCGAGATCGAACTTGTAGGGAAGACCCCTCTTGGCGTAATCCTCTGGACCGATATCTTTTTTCTCGTACGGACAATAGGGGCGCGTGCGCTCGCGGGCGTTGTGAATCCAGCGGACGAGGTAATCGTAATTCGCTTTCTCACCCACGCGTGTCAGGTTCGCGGCGAACGTGCCGCCCTGCATCTGATCGCCTTCGCCAATCGAGTGGCACGCCAAACATCCGCGGGTCTCGAACAATTCTTTTCCATGCGCAGCGTTTCCCGGTTTGTGCTTGGGGACCGCATCTGTGAATCCGGATTGCCAGATATACGCCGAAATCGCCTGAATCTGATGATCGCTCAGGCGAAAGTTTGGCATCTTCGTGGTGGGACGAAAATCGGTTGGTCTCTTTAGCCAAACCGGAATCCAGTTCTTGTTCAGCTTCAGCCGAACATCCTTCAGGTTGGGCCCAACCTTCTTTTGGTCCTGCATCAGGCTATGCGACTGGTAGTCAAGTTGCTGCAGACGGCCATCCATCTTGCTGTTCGCGACTCTCAGGTCCACTGCCTGTCCATTCAGTTGGTTCGCCTCGTCGTTCGACTGGGCTGCGTCGGCCTGCTTCATCAGGTACGCGATCTGCTTTACGTTATCTTTTTTCTGCGTCTCGATCTGCTTGATCTGCTGCCCCACCGAGTTCAAGTCTTCGGGCTCCTTGTCATAGCCCTCATAGCGGTGACAACCCATGCAGCCTCGCTGGCGAAAAAGATCCTTGCCATCGTTAATGGTTTGCCATTGCACGTCGCCGCTGGCCAGTACCATGTCGGCGGCGTGGCAGTTCTGGCAACCCGCCTCGGCATTCTCCTTGGGGAACAAGGGCCACAGCCAGTGCTCGTAATTTCCGTGAGCCTTCTCCACGCTGGTGGTCGCGCGCCCGTTGCCTTGATGGCACGGCGAACATCCAAATTTGTCCGGATCGTGAATCTTCAACAACTCCGGTTCGGGATGGCTCGTCAACGCATCTGCATATTCGTCCGGCTTCTTTTCGCCCTTCGCCATCATCGATGCAGGAGTAATTTTCAGCGGCTCGCGCGCATTCAAGTGGCAGGACTCGCAGCGGTCCACAATGTTGGCTTCGGCAACGTTGATCTGCACGATCTTCGGATCCCAGTCAGCAATCTTGCGCTTGAGCCCATCAATTTGCTGGGGTGTGAGATCGACCATGTGGTCGGAGATGTATTCCTCCATCTTCGCCCGGGCAGCGGTCACCGGCTTTAATACATCGCCCAGTTCGAGGCTGAGTTTGGTGCGCTCGTCGCGAATCTCGTTGTAGGTCTCCTCAAGCTGCGGGAACGTAAACTTCTTCCTGCTGCCGTCGGGAAATTCGACTGTCGCCTGTTCGTTCTTGTACTTGTCGATTTCGCTCTTCTTGCTGGCTTTCGCGGATTCGCTGGCGCTGGTCTCGTACTCGTAGGTGAGAGCATTCACATACGCTCGCCGGTCGGTGAATACGCTCTGAACGGCAAGGAGGCGCGCGCTTGCGTCATCCAGTTTTCTGCGGGCTTCATCACCTTGCGCCTTCGAATCCTTATAGGCTTTCTCGTACGCCTGCTTTAGCGCGGCGTAGTCTGGATTCTGTTCCACGTCCTTCTCGGAAGTAGCCGACTTGGACCGCGACGTGTTCAGAAACGCGCTGTAGCGATCCTTCCAGTTTTGCTGAAGCGCCTTCCACGGGCGCTGGCCCCACGCCTCATCCCACAAGGCCCAGAACAACGTCGCCATCAGAATCACCGTCGCGATCAGGTAATACGCGGCGTACGATTTACTTGTAATCGGGTCCTGCTCGAGGTTAGGTTGTTCAGGCACCGCGCTTCCTCCGAAAACCGTCTTTGGTCGTTAGTCGTTGGTCGTTAGTCGTTCGCGATTCGTATTAGAGGTCTGGCGTTCGTGGTTTTTGGCCAACGACTAACGACCAAAGACCAACGACGCCCCTAAATATTGAACCAGGGCGTAATCCACACGTACTTGATGTGCCACAACAGCCGCAGCCCCATCTTCAAGGGCAGCGCCACCATGCTCAACAAAAGAAACTGCGTGATCCCAAATTGCAGCAGGCTCATCCTCTTGAAATCTTTTCCCATGTATCGCCGGAACAGCGAGTAAACAAGAAATCCACCCAGCAGGTAATAGCCGCCCACCACAATGGCGCCGAAGATCGCCTTCGCCATGTTCGAGGTAATTCCAAAAATGTCCGGCAGATCGCGGTTCACCTCATAGATCAGCCGGTTGTGATCCCAGGTTTGCCCCGGCCAGAACCATTGCCAGCCAGGCCCTCTTATAAATGTTCCGATGATGATCATCGCAATCCAAAGGATGATGAAGCCAAACAAGAATGTCCCAATGGAAAATTTGCGCTGCTTCCACGTGTAATAGCCGCTGCCCAGCGGATTCGTGTCGATGTAGGGAATGACCATCAATCCGATGATGATCATCGTGGGCATCACAACGCCGGCGATCCACGGATCGAAATAGACAAGCATCTCCTGCAGTCCGAGGAAATACCACGGAGCCTTCGCAGGATTCATGGTCAAGTTGGGATTTGCGGGCTCTTCCAGGGGTGCGTTCAGCGTGATCGACCAAACCATCAGAATGATGGTCACGATGATGGCGGCGAGAAATTCTATGCGCAGCAAGAACGGCCAGACGTGAACTTCCTTCTGCCAACCGGGTTTAAAGGGCCAGGTCTTGCGGTGATGCGTCTTGGCGAGCGCGGCGTCGCCTTCGAGTTGCTCGATCAGCACGTCGTTGGCGTGCGCCTGCTTCCATGCCAGATAAATGTAGAAGGCCAGCAGCGGGATCAAGCCCACGATCGGCACATTATCCGGAGCCGAGCAAATTTCCCAAAGTTGTCGCCAGTCCATAAGATTTCTCGTTGTCGATTACTAAAAAGTTTGTCATTCCGAACAGGGCCGAAGGCCTGGTGAGGAATCTGCTTTTCCTTGCCGCGTCGTCACTCTCCCGCCGCCTTCGGCCCCCTGCGTGGCTTATCCGCCTCGGCTTCCAGCATGACCGGCGCCGGCCCCGAAATTCCGCCATCTTTTCTTACACGCCAGAAATGCACAATCATCAGAATCGAGGCCACAATCGGAATTCCGATGCAATGCCAGATGTACGATCGCAGCAGCGCATTCGCATCCACGATCGACCCGCCCAGCAATCCGAAGCGCACGTCGTTGTAGGGCGTCATGCCGAGCATCGAGCCGAATGGGCCTTCGTGCCCAAGCAACGGCGTGGCCCGCGCCATGTTGGTGCCCACGGTTACGGCCCAGAACCCAAGTTGATCGTCGGGCAGCAAGTATCCCGTGAACGACAGCAGCAGAGTGAATACCAGCAGCAGCACGCCGATATTCCAGTTAAACTCGCGCGGCTTTTTGTACGACCCGGTGAGAAATACGCGGAACATGTGCAGCCACACGCCAATCACCATCAGATGGGCGGCCCAGCGGTGCATGTTGCGCAAGATCTTTCCGAAGGGCACATCGTGCTCGAGGTAGAGCACATCGCGAAATGCCTGCACCTTGCTGGGATGGTAATAGAACATCAGCAGCACACCGGTGTAGGTGAGGATGATGAACAGAAAGAACGTGATCCCGCCCATGCCCCAGGTGTAGCTGTAACGCACCGCATCGCGATTGATCTTCGCCGGATGCAAATGCAGGAACACGTTGGACAGCACGCCCAGCGCGCGGTTGCGCGGCGTGTCGTCGTGCTTGTGGCGGAAGATCGAGGTATAGACCTGCGTCTTGGTCGGATCCTTCAGCCCCTCGATCTGTTCTTTCGCCTTCGTAGGGATGTCGACCTTCATCGCCTGAATGTCTTCTTTGACGCGGTCGACCAGCCCCACTTTGCCGTTCTTGCCGTTCGGATTATTTTCGTCAGCCATAAAATGATTCCCAAATCCCAAACCTTTGTCATTCCGAACCGGGCGAAGCCCGGAGAGGAATCCGTTGCTGCCTGCACCACAACTGCTGCCGCTGCCTACACTCCGGTTAAGAATGCTCCTGGATCGTTAAATTTGCTGGGCTGTCCTTTCGGCCACTGATAAAGCCGTGAGGTATCGACGATGATCTGCCCGTCCGGCGCAAGTTCCACGTGCGCCCGATCCATTGGACGCGGAGCTGGACCTTCGAAGTTAATCCCTTCGCTGTCGTAGCCACTGCCGTGGCACGGGCACTTGAACTTGTTCTCGCTCGGTTTCCAGTCCGGTGTGCAACCCAAGTGAGTGCAGCGCGCATAAATCACGAACACGCGGTCCGGGGTGCGATCGACCCAGATGCGATATTTCTGCTGAAACTTGGTGTCGACCCCCAACGCAAACTCCGAGGGATAGCCAATCTTGAAAACCGAGTTGGGTTCAAACAGAGTGCGAGGAAGAAAGAATCGAAAGAAGGCGAGGAACCACGCAGTCAGAAATGCCGTTACGCCCACCCACACCAATCGCCGACGCCGCCTGTCAATGTCAGTGTTCGACGGACCAGACGAGGACAGCCCGGCGGACGCCGCCGCCTTCGACGTTCCCACCGCCGGCGTGCCCACGTACTTTGTGGCATCCACCGCGCCGCTGGCTGCGGGCTTTGCCGCTTCTGGATTCGGGTTGCGCTTACCGCCCTCCGGCTCCGCCATACTCTTCCTCCTGTCTGGTCTCTACTCGTCTGCTGCCATTAACGCAGCGGCAGCAACCTGTGCTCCGGTTTCGTGAACCGGAGCACAGGACTCAACTCTTTCGCTCATAGCATCCAACACCAACTGTCCCAGCGCCGCAACAAACTTTGGAGAATCGTTCAGCCCTGCGCTCATCTCGAATTGAGCGATGCCGAGCCGCCCCGCTACCTCGCGCATTTCGTGATCGATCTCGCCCAGCGTCTCCACGTGATCGGAAACAAACGCCACCGGCACGATGCAGACTTCCCGCACTCTCTCAGAAGCCAGATCACGGAGAGCCTGGTGCAGCGAAGGCTGCAGCCATTTGCTTGCCCCAACCTTGCTCTGATAGCAGAGCCGGTGACGATTGGGCCATCCGCCGCGCTCCATCAGGAGCTGAACCGTTTCCTCAATCTGCTGCTGATAGGGATCACCCTTCGCGATGACTGACATGGGCACACTATGGGCGCTGAAGATAATCTCAGCGCGTTCCGGTGCCGGAAACCGCGACAGAGATTCTTCAATCTTTTCAATTACCGCATCTAAATACATCGCATGCCGATAGAAGGGCCCGACGTTGTGTACGCGAGCGTTGCCTCGGAAAAGCCGCCGCCATTCGTTCAAACTCGAGCCCGTTGTCGTTGAAGAGTATTGGGGATACAAGGGCAACAGGACCACATCGTCGCACTGCGCCGCTTCCAGCTGTGAGACAGCTTCGCGGGCAAAGGGATGCCAGTAGCGCATGGCCACAAAGCACCGCGCATCCAACCCCTGGCTTATCAACTCCGCCTCCAGCGCCCGCGCTTGCCGCTCCGTGAAGCGGCGGATGGGCGATCCTCCTCCAATGGTGGCGTAGTGGTGCTGCACTTTGCGGGCGCGCGTGGTCGAAATCAGTTTGGCCAGAGGTTTACGTCCGAGGCGTGCGAAAGGGAAGTCAATGATATCGGGATCGCAGAAGAGGTTGTAAAGGAAAGGTTCTATCGCAGCCAGCGTATCGGGCCCGCCAAGCTGAAACAGAACTACCCCCACTCGGCGCGTTGTCTTCGCCATCCCCTCAGATTCCCCAGAACGGGCGAATTTACTCCCATCTGCGGCCAGAGTCAATGGCGGAATTCAAAATCGATCCCGAAAGAATCCCACTTCAATGTTTTCAGGCTTCACGGCCTCACGCGAAACACAGTTCCACAAGAACACTGAGCTCCGCCAAACGAGGTCGTACTGTAAAGCTCGCTCGATGGACCGAAGATCAAGCTGCCAGCTGGATAGGATCCGTCGTTTCCTCCCTGGAAGTTTGCGAGAATCGTCTCAGTCCAGGCGCCGCCCACTTCCGTCGGTGGTGAAAACTCGGCCACCGTCCCCTCATTCGAGGTGCCTCCAATGTACGTGGTGGTGTAGAAGTTTCCGACCTGATCAAAAACTACCGCGGCGTAAGGCGCACCGCCATCGGTTCCGCCCGTGAAGAGATGAAGAGTGGTCTCCGTCCAGGCTCCACCCTGCGTGGCAGGCGGCGACAATTCGAAAAGTGCTCCACACTGGCAAGTCCCGGTTCCGACGTCAATCCCCTCAGGGCCACCAACCGCAGTGCCATAAAGGTTGCCCCCATGTACCACCAGATTTGCAGCGGGATAACCACCGTCGTTCACGCCGGTAAAGTTGTAAAGCACATTCTCCTTCCACGCCTCTCCCTGCACAGCAGGCGGTAACAGCCTGAAGACCACGCCTACGCCATTCGTGCCTCCATAAAACGTCGTCCCAAACAGCGACTTGCCGTCGAAAACCACCCCTGCCGCCGGCACCTGCCCATCGGGTCCGTCGAAGGAGCGAACAATGGTCTCCGTCCAGGCGCCGCCCTGGCTTGCTGGGGGCGTGAGTTCGAAAACTACACCGCAACCGTCGGTGGAAGAGCATTGCCCGGTCCGGATGCCTCCGTTTTCCGTAGTGCCGTAAACATTCCCGGCGGAATCCATTATCAGGCTGGCTACCGATCCTGCACCATCCCCATTGGCGCCCGTGAAGCTGTGCAGCACGGTCTCAGTCCATGCACCACCCTGCGTGGCGGGAGGAGACAACTCGAACACCGACCCCTCGGAGTTGTCAAAAGTCGTGCCATACAAATTTCCTGCCGAGTCGATAATCAGACCGTCATAGGGAGTTGCGTCGTTGTTGCAACTGAACGTGTGGATCAGATCTTCTGTCCACGGGTTGCCCACAGACACCGGCTTGACCAATTCGAAGACCGTACCGCAGCCAATCTGAAAGCCGGATGTCGTGCCGTAGAGGTTGCCCGCCTTATCCGTCACCAGACCCGCCCTGGGAATTCCACTGTCGCTCGAACCTTTGAAGCGGTAGAGTACGTTGTCAGTTTGGCTGCTGGCTACCGTCGTCCCGGCAACCGCCAATACTGCGAGCGTTACTAGACGACTGCTAAGTTCAAGAATGAATTTCCCGGGTTGCATCGGAGCCTCCTTCGCGATAGCTGGAATTAGTCTCGAAGAAACGGAGACGTGAGCGGGAGTCTTAGGGGGCGAGCGCGAGAATTCTACCTTGACGGCCGGTTCTCAGCAATATGCAGGATCTTGCAGACCATGTGGAAATCGTCCGCGCCGTGGCCAAGGCAGGATCGAAGACGAGGCAGGCAAATGCCAACCAACGCCCACCGTCCAGACCTCCTCCAGTGGTTCAGCGGCTAACGACTAAGGGTTCGCAACCTGCGCAAGCCTAGGGCAGCCTCAACTCGCCATGTTCCGGGACCACAATCTGCCGGCGCTCTCCACCAGCCCAGTACAGCACGCGCAGCACTTTATGGATTCTGGGATCGGGATCGCCGCCCATGCTTCGGTTATCCACCACCACGAAGAGTTGCCCTCCGCGCTTGTAGCTGCGCAACTGTTCTGTCACATTCACAAAGTGCCCCTCGCCGCCGTAGTAAGCGCGCATGATGTGCAGTTCCCGATCGTGCCACTCATATCCGCGCTCCGGGTCCACTTCAAGGTTGACGTGAGCGTACTCCGGGTATCGAAATTCTTCTTCGTTTCCGTCCCAATGCCGGATCCGGATAAACAGTTCCTTAACGTGATTGTGCGCGGGATCCACACCCAAATTCTGATCGGTCACGTCGAACCGCAAAATTCCGTCACGCATAAACGAGCGTACCTGTGGAGTTACGTCGATCCGGCGATTGCCCGCACCGTATTCCGCTGCCACAAGCTGGCCGCCTTGCGCCACCGCCGAGCCTGCGAAAAGACACAGGAAAGCCAGACCACCGACAACCCGTGCTAGTTTCTGTCTCATAAGACCCCTTTCTGCCTCACTAAACGGTGAGGCCAAACTTGAAATGAAAGAATTCTACCGGACACCGCCGGTGCGGCCTTCGCTTTGTCCCCTTCGTGAGGGCGATAGCCGCAGTCTGGGGATTGCGAATTTCCGTGCATATGTTGCCTTTCAGCCGCCGGTTCGGTCGCAGTCTATTTTGCCTTGATAGCGAACCTTAGGGTCTTCGCAAGGTCCTCGCCTATATAGATATCAAGACGATATTTGCCGATGGGAAAGCCATTGTTAGGTTTCGATAAAGTAAAGGATCCCGCGCCGTTCCTGTCCAGGTTTACGGTCGCTTCGTCGATTTTGTAATTGGGGGGCGCGACCTTTCCCACATCCTCCGCGATGAAGACTCCGCGAAAGTGCGTACCGGCCACCACGCCTTCAGCCTTCCAGGCGCAATGAACGGCAGGCGCATCGGGCGGAAACTCGCTAGTGGCATTAACAATTTCGTACTGGTCGGTCACTCCTGTGCCCAGCACTGCCTTGGTGATGCGGGGCCTGTCAGCGGCAATGGCCAGCGAAACGCAGAACATCATTCCCAAACAATAACTTGCAACTGCGCGAGCCGTACTTCTCATATTGCCCCCTGCCGAGATGAGTATAGTCGCAACACCACTAGACTTGGTCAGCGAGTGCGGGAGGCGTAATCCGAGACGATACTGCGAGATTTGCAAGGCTCTAAGTTGAAGCTGAACGCTAAAATGCGCGCCAGAATGTTGGCACCGAGACCCAAATCAGGTGCCTACGTTTTTGCGGCCGGCACCTTGACGGCGCTTTCCATCTCTTCAATCACAGCATCGGCAAATTGTGACGTTCCCGCCTGACCGCCAATGTCTTTCGTCAGTTTTTCGGGATGACGATATACCTTCTCTAAAGCGTTGCGAATCTGCGTGGATGCATCGAACTCACCCAGATGCCGCAACATCAGCAGTCCAGACCGCAGCAGCGCGGTCGGATTCGCCAGGTTCTTGCCTGCAATGTCGGGCGCGGAGCCGTGCACTGCCTCGAAAATGGCGCAGTGGTCGCCCAGGTTCGCGCTCGGCACAAACCCCAGCCCACCCACAAAGGCCGCGCACAGGTCTGAAATGATGTCGCCGTACAAATTTTCCATCACCAGCATGTCGTACTGATACGGATTCATGACCAGCTGCATGCAAGTGTTATCCACAATGTGCTCGCCGTAAGTGATCTCCGGGAAGCCTTTGGCCACACTACGGCAGCAACGAAGGAACAAACCATCCGACAGCTTCATGATGTTGGCTTTATGGATGGCATGAATCTTCTTGCGCTGATTCTTGCGGGCGTACTCAAAGGCAAATTTCGCAATGCGAGTCGAGGCCTTTTCCGTGATGATCTTCAAGCTTTCCACCACGCCCGGCACTACTTCGTGCTCCAGTCCGGAATACAAACTCTCGGTATTCTCCCGCACGATGATCAGATCGACGTCGGGATAACGCGTAGGAATATGCGGCAGATTGCGAATCGGGCGGAAGTTCGCGTACAGTTCAAACTTCTGGCGCAGCGCAACGTTGATGCTGGAAAAGCCGCCGCCCACCGGTGTCGTCACCGGACCCTTCAGGCCCACGTGAGTGCGCTCGATGGATTCGATTACTTCTTTCGGGATGTATTCGCCGTGTTTTTCGAAAGCGTCGGCACCCACGGCGAACGTTTCCCACTCGAACTTTACGCCGGTGGCTTCCAGAATCCGGACCGTTGCCCCCGTCACTTCGGGACCAATGCCATCGCCGGGGATTAGAGTTACTTTATGGCTCATGATTTACCTCAGTGGCCAGTGTGATCAGTGAAGACTCGTCTTGACTGGCCACTGGCCACTGGTCACTGACCACTGCCCTTCACTTTCACCAAGTCCCGCAACTCGTTCATAAACTCTTTCACGTCTTTGAAATCCAGATAGACGGAGGCAAAGCGCACGTACGCAACTTTGTCGTAACGGCGCAAGCGGTTCATGATCAGCTCACCCAGTTCGCTCGTCTTGCGCTCGCGTTCCTGCGACTCGATGACGAACGACTCCGCCTCATTCACAATCTGTTCCAACTTGCTGATCGGCACCGGCCGCTTCTCGCAAGCTCGCAGCAGGCCATTCAGAACCTTCTGGCGGTCGAACTTCTCCCGGCGCCCGTCTTTTTTCACCACCATATAAGGGATCTCATCGATGCGCTCATAGGTGGTAAAGCGCTTGCCGCATTTCAGACACTCGCGCCGGCGACGGATCGACTCCGCCTCCTTGCTCTCGCGTGAGTCGACGACTTTATCGTTGGCAAATCCGCAAAAAGGACATTTCATGGCGCTGTCGGAAGCCGATGATGAATTTCACCAGTCAATTCGGAATATTTGTGGTCAGCGGAAATTGTAACAGGCGACTCGCACTGGCCCGCGAAGAGCGCACCCATTCCTCTGACAAGACTTTGACAATTCGGTGACAACCGGAAGTCTGTCTCAGGCTAGTGTGGGCTGCGTTTCGATTCTCGTTTGCGGGCTCAAGAGGGGATTCCGTGGTAGTTCGGAGTAGGCTCGACCCCCTGCGGGTCAACCATCCATCGAGCCTTTGCTTCCCTCCGAGAGAATCGTAACGAGGAGGCTTGCCGTGAAAATCGCCCGGACAAGCAGCGACTTTTCTGACCTCTCTACGCACGCAGGAACCGTTGCCTTGGCCATCGGATCCATTCACAGGAGGAAAATATGATATCCAGAAGACGCACATTCATTTGCATTGTGGCGCTGGCATTGTTTGCAGCCGTGCCTTCCGCCTTGGCCAGCAACAACTGGTATGTCGACGGAGTGAATGGCAGCAACAGTAACAACTGCATGTCAAGCCAGACTGCCTGCAAGACCATCGTGCATGTGGTTTCACTCACCTCGCCGGGTGATTCTATCTTCGTCGCCCCCGCGACCTATGTTGAGAGTGTCAAAATCTTCTTCGACTTGAACATCTTCGGTTCTGGGGCCGCGACCACTATCATTGATGGCGGAGGCGCCTCCAGCCAAGTCGTCGTCATTGGCTCCGGTAAGCCCAATACCCGAGTCACGCTTTCACAAATGACCTTCCGCAATGGCACCGGACCGGAAGACGGCGGCGGCATCTACAACTGCATCGGTGCCACGACGATCATCGATAGCGTCATCAGCGGGAACAAAATCCACCACGGGAATGGCTCCTTTGGCTACGGCGCCGGCATTTACAACTGCCCTAACGGCATTCTGACCCTCATCAATACCACCGTCAGCGGAAATAGTGCGGAAATTGGGGGCGCCATCTGCAACGGTGGCACCCTGACCATTATCAATAGCACCTTTAGCGGCAATCTTGCGCGCCAGCGCAGGGGCGGCGCTATCGCCAACTACGGCACACTGAGCATCACGAACAGCACTTTCAGCGGAAATAGCAGTGGTTCCAGCGGTATCGCCGGCGGAATTCTGAATGGCGGACTGTTTCAGTCGGCGGGGACCTTACTTATTAACAACAGCACGTTCAGCGGAAATACCGGGGTCGCGGGTGGCGGCAGCATCTACAACATCAGGGGAAGCAAGGCCGTAATCCAGAACAGCATTATCGCGAACAATACGGGAGTAAATTGCGCCGGCACGGGCTCAGTCACGTCCGGCGGCTACAACCTGAGCAGCGACAGTTCCTGCAATTTCAACGGTACGGGCGATCTGAACAGCACCGACCCTCAACTCAGCCCCTTACAGAACAATGGCGGCCCAACCCAGACCATGGCGCTACTCCCCGGAAGCCCCGCGATTGATTCGGGCAATCCGGCTGGCTGCACCGATAGCAACGGGAATCTGCTTAAGACAGATCAACGCGGCCAGGCGCGTCCGGACGGGGAGGACTCGGGCGGCTGTGATCGAGGAGCATACGAACGTCAAAAAGACTAGCCCGAAACGAGCCGCGAGCGCCAGAGCCAGTCATGGGATGGCTACTGTATTCGCCAAGCGGGTCATCGCGCCTGGCACGAGGGGTTCAACATCCGACTAGCCGCTTCGTTCTAAGCGCGCAAATCGGCCTCTTCCGCATGATGGCTCTCCTCCGACAGTTTCCTGAGCGACAATCTCTCGTGGTGGGCCAGAATCAAACCGAGAGGAACAACCGCCGCAAAGGTCACCAGCCACAACAAAATTCCGCAACTCGCAGCCATCTCCGGAGGAACGTCGAACACAGTGGAGAGAGCCGCGATCGTTGCCATCTGCGACCCTCCACCGACCGCCGGCAACTGAAGCATGGAGCCGAGCATGCTGGCTCCCATCAGGATTAACAGCTGCGAAACCGGAATCTCCAGTGCCGGAACACCATACGAATGGGTAACTTCCTGATAGGCCAGCGCAATGACGTACCACATTCCGACCGAGACCAGGGTCAGCCAAAGCAGCGCGAGGGGACTATGAATTGTATCTAGTCCCGCGCCGAACTCGCGCACCTTTTGACCCAGCTTGTGCCCAAAGTTCGCGGATAGATGTCCAAATCGGACCTCGACCCATCGCGCGACCGCGTCGCCACTCCGCCGAACCACAATCGCACCGGCGGTCAGCGCCGCAACCACAGCGATCAACAAGAATCCACCTTCGCGAAAGCGCAAGTAATATTCCGGATGCGGAATCGAGGGCAAGGCGCTGGGCAGAAAAATCGCCAGCACCATCAACACCGTGAACGCGCCCACGTCAAAGATGCGCTCCACCGCCCACGCTGCCAATTGCGAGGAAAAAGGAAGATTGGTCCGCCGCGCAATCAAATACGGCCGAATAAATTCTCCCGCCCTCCCCAGCAGCGCAAGACCGGTGAACCCGATCAGCGTCGGAGAAACCAGGTCCATCATTTTCGTATTCGGACGCACCGGTTGCAGGAAGATCTTCCAGCGAACCGCCCGCAGGAAGTATGCGAAGTAAATCAAGGCAATCGCGTGCAGGACGTGTCTCTTCCTGATGCGTCCGGTTTGGGCCCAGAAGGTGCCCCAGTCAAAGCTCTGCCAGTGACGGTATTGCAGGTAGAGCAGAGCGGCCAAGATCAGGAACACCACCGCGCTGGCCACGATGCGCTTTTTATCCATGAAGGGGAGCAGCCTTGCGCCGCGACCCTCGCAACGCGAAGTGGAACGGCACTCCAAAGGTAAATGAGTGTGTCGGGAGGGTCAAACAACGCTTCGCATCCACTCGAGATTCGCGGCACATACGATCGAGTCTACTTTGGCTTCGCCAGGGCGATAGCCTTTCGCACGTGGCCAGAAGACTTTTTCAGAGCGGCCACAGCCTGGGCCCGTGTCGCTCCCGCGGCCAGCATCACCAGAGCCACCGGAGTGCGTCGCCCGGAACCTTCAAGGGCAGCGCTCGCCGCCGCGGGAGTCGCTCCAGAGGCCTGCTCCAGAATGCCGATGGCCCGCTGCTTCAGCTTCTCGTTTTTTGGTACCACGTTCACCATCAGGTTGCCGTAAACATAGCCGAGCCGGCTCATCGCACCGGTCGAGATCATGTTCAGAACCATCTTGTGGGCGGTGGCGGCTTTCATGCGGGAGGATCCCGCAAGGACCTCTGGTCCCACGCGAGTGATGATCCCGAAGTGAGCCGCGCGTTCCAGCGGCGAATCGGGATTGCAGGTAAGCGCGATGGTGCGCGCACCGCGCTGCCGCGCTAGTTGCAACGCTGCAAGGGTAAACGGAGTACGGCCGCTGGACGCGATGCCAAGGACAACGTCGCGCTTCCCAGGCTTGCGCCGCGCCATTTCTTTGCGACCCATTTCCACGTCGTCCTCGCTGGCCTCAACTGCGACTGAAAGAGCTTTCGTGCCTCCGGCAATGATGAATTGCACGGAGTCAGGACCACAGTTAAAGGTGGGCGGTACCTCCAGCGCATCCAGAGCGGCGACTCGGCCACTGGTCCCAGCTCCCACGTAGATCAACCGTCCGCCACGGCGCAGAGCAGCAACGACCAAATCGATGGCGCGCGCAATCTGAGGTAGGGCACGCGCAACCGCGCCTGCCACTTTGGTGTCTTCAGCGTTGATCAAGCGGGTGATTTCGAGAGATGACTTGCAATCGAGGTCGCTGGCGGCCTCGTTGGCTTGCTCGGTGCGAAGCCAGCGAAGGTTTAACTTGGACTTGCGGATCGGTTTCAAGTGCGAAGCCTTTCGAAATCAGAACGGAATAATGAAGAGACCGCACGGCTAGAGCCTCTTTTCATTCTAACTGCTTTATGCAGCGTTGAAAGCGATGCCTCGGGACGCTAGACAAACTTCTCCAGCGCTTCAATCACGGCGTCGTGAAATCTCGGCCTGACCTCTTTGATGGCGTGGTTTGAACAGTCCGGCCAGGTGCGGTTGGTCAGCAAAGTAATCGACACCTGCCGTTCAGGATCGATCCACAGAGACGTACCCGTATAACCCAAGTGGCCGAACGATGCGGGGCCGAAATGTTTTCCGGATTGCGACGGCGCAGATGGAGTATCCCATCCCAGCGCACGGGACGTGCCAGCCGGTGTCTGCTCACGCCGCGTGAAGAGCGAGACGGTGGCGGGCAGCAAAAATCCGCGGGGATCGAGCATGGAGTTCGCGAACCTGGCGATATCCTCAGCCGTGGCAAAAACTCCAGCCTGCGCGGCAACACCCCCGAGGATGCTGGCATTTTCATCCTGCACCTCGCCCTGGATGATTCTTCCCCGGAACGCGCTGCCTGCCTTTGTACTCCCAGTGCCCCGTTCATCGGCCGTGGGAGGAATCTGCGAGCGAATATCGAGAGGCGGACTAAAAGTTGTGCTGGTCATGCCAAGAGGCGCAAATACTTCCCGCTGGCAGAAACGATCGAGCGTTTCATCCGCCAGCCGTTCCAGGGCTGCTCCGAGAAGAATGAATCCGATGTCGCTATATTCGGCGCGGGAGCCAGGATCGCCACTAAGTGCCATCGTGAAAACGTCATGCAGCAACGCCTCCCGCGTGCGAGCCCTCAGGAACAATTTTTCATACGCAGGCAATCCCGAAGAGTGCGCAAGCAGCATATGAAGCGTTACGTCGTGCCGGCGGACGTCTTTTTCGGCCTTTGAAACGAATTCGGGGACGACCGCACCAACCGGGGTGTCAAGGTCAAGCAGCCCGCGCTCATAGAGAATCATCGCCATCGTCGTAGTCGCCACGACCTTCGTAACCGAGGCAAGATCGAAAAGCGTCTCGCGGAGAACGGCTGGCGAATTGGACTCGTAAATGAATCGGCCAAGAGCCTTAAGCGCGATCAGCCTGCCCTGATGTGTGATGGTGGCAGAGGCCCCGGGAAAGGCCCGCCGCCCAATGCCTTCTTGCAGGATGTTGAAGGCGGAGGCGAAAGCGACATCCTGGCCGTCGAAGCCGTGGCGCAGCGAAAAGCCTGGATCTTTCCTGTTCAGGGGTCTTCCTAAGAAATGTTTTCTTTGACTGCACGGTTTATAGCAGAGTGCGCGGACGCGGTAAAGGTAACCGAAAGGCTACCAAACGACAGATCGTAAGACGACATGTACCACCCCTTACTTCAGTTTGTTGAGTCCACCGGCCAGCCTTGTGTACAGTCAAGGTATTCACTTCATCAATCCAAAATCGCGCGTGGGCCTGCCCACCGTTGCTGAAAAACCGTGTACGGATTTGTTGCGCGGTCTCTCCTTGGCTGGGCTGATCTCATTCCGCCCGACCTTGGCCCTCGCACTCGCGCTCACCATCGGGTTTGTTCCCGCACTGGCCACGAATGCAAAAGCTCCTGCCGCCCCAGTTCATCTCGGCACGGTCGACGCCATCATCCAGGAAGCCATCCACGATTCAACCATCCCCGGTGCCGTTCTCGTCGTCGGACACAACGGGCAGGTGATCTACCGCAAGGCCTACGGCAATCGCGCGCTGGAGCCCCGCCGCGAAGTGATGACACTGGATACGATCTTCGATCTCGCGTCCCTAACCAAAGTGATTGCCACTACGCCCGCGGTGATGCAACTGATCGAGCAGGGAAAAATCCGCCAGAATGATCCGGTGGCGAAGTACCTGCCGGAGTTTGCGCAGAATGGAAAAGAAGACATCACCGTCCGCCAACTATTGACGCACTACTCGGGACTGGAACCGGATCTCGACTTGAAGATCCCGTGGGAAGGAAAGCAGACGGCTTACGCGATGGCGATGGCGGAAACGCCGGAGGATCCACCGGGATCTAAATTTTCCTATAGTGACGTCAACTTTATTGTGCTCGGTGAACTCGTCGAGCGGGTTTCCGGCGAAGCCCTCGATGAATACGCGACGCGCCACATTTTTGCACCATTGAAGATGACGCATACGCGGTTCATGCCGCCAACAACATGGCGCGGCAAAATTGCGCCCACCCAATATGACGAGAAAGAACACATGCTGCGCGGAGTAGTCCATGATCCCACGGCGCGGCGTATGGGCGGCGTCGCCGGACATGCCGGGCTGTTCTCCACCGCCGGCGATCTTGCAATATTCGCCCAGGCTCTGCTGAATGGCGGCGGAGGTATTCTCTCCCCTCTATCAATCGAGAAAATGACGCGCCCCGAGCAGCCTCCATCAGCTCCGGTGCTCCGCGGATTTGGCTGGGACATCGATTCGCCTTTTTCCTCCAATCGCGGTGATCTTCTACCCGTCGGCTCCTACGGCCACACCGGATTTACCGGAACCTCGCTGTGGATCGACCCCACCACCAAGACCTACATCATCCTTCTAACCAATGCCGTACATCCGCGCGGCAAAAGCAATGCGATCGCCCTGCGATCGAAAGTAGCAACCGCAGTGGCGGCCGCGCTGCCGCTCACCGCCAGCGAGAAAGAAGCCCTGCGCTGGGAGAGTATTACCGGGTACAACGAGGCGCAAAGCGCCCAACGGCGCATGAGCGCTCGCAACGGCAGCGTGAAGACCGGAATCGACGTGCTCGAAGAACATAGTTTTGACGTTCTACAGATCAACGGGCTCAAGAAAAAAATTGGCCTCGTGACCAATCAGACCGGACTGGACACCGGCGGCCAGCGCACGATCGACGTCCTGGCACACGCTCCCGGTATTTCGCTCGAAGCAATTTTTAGTCCCGAGCACGGAGTGACCGGGACATTGGATACAACCGACGTCAACAGTTCGAAAGATGCGGCGACCGGGACTCCGGTCTACAGCGTATATGGCGCGAAGGATGCCGCACGTCGTCCGCCGCTGGACGTATTAAAGCAACTCGACGCCGTGGTGTTCGATATCCAGGATGCCGGGGTGCGATTCTATACCTACGAAACGACGCTGGGATATTTCCTGGAAGCGGCGGCCAGCGCGGGCATTGAGATCATCGTGCTCGATCGCCCCGATCCCATCACAGGATCGTTTGTGCAGGGTCCGGTAGCGGATGTGGGTCACGAAAGTTTTACGAATTACTGGGCGGTCCCAGTCCGGCATGGGATGACCATGGGCGAACTGGCGAAAATGTTCAACGCCGAACGCAACATCAACGCCAAGCTGACAGTAGTTGCGATGGAAGGCTGGCAGCGCGGGGACTGGTTTGACTCCACCGGACTAGCGTGGATAAATCCGTCGCCAAACTTGCGCAGCGTAACCGAAGCGGGCTTGTATCCCGGTGTGGGGCTGATCGAAGGCACGAATGTTTCGGTCGGTCGCGGTACCGATACTCCCTTTGAACTTCTGGGCGCTCCCTGGATGAAGGGCCGCGAACTCGCCGCATACTTGAATGAGCGCGGCATTGCCGGAGTGAGGTTCGTGCCCGTGACCTTCACGCCGAACACGAGCAATTATGCGGGACAGAAGTGCGAGGGAGTGAATCTGGTTTTGACCGAACGCAACGCGCTGGATGGTCCAGAGTTGGGAATTGAATTGGCCGCCGCGTTAAGAAAACTATATCCCGTGGATTTCAAACTCGACCGCATGACGGAATTGCTGGTGAATCAAGCGGCCTACGATGGTCTCACCGCAGGCAAGGATCCCCGCCGCATCGCCGAGGATTGGCAGGACGAGTTGGAGAAGTTTGAGTTGGTCAGGAAGAAGTATCTGATCTACTAGGGCGCATGGACTTTCGCCAGGCACCCCAGTACAGGAAAGCCGCATCTTACGCGCTTAAGGCGTGCTATTCTCGGCTTTGTGGCACGGTTGCATCGGGCTCGATTTGTCCTTCGGCCTCTGGGAGGTTTGCCATGCGGGTGCTCTGGACTTTGTTCCTTGTCTCCGGGATGAGCTTCAGCCAGGCGGCTCCGCCGCAGACGGAAGGGTCATCAGGTCAAGCTTCTTCCTCGCAGGCAGCGGCGCAGCAATCTTCGGCGAACTCCACGTCCGCGGCTCTTGCCCCTGAAACTGTGAAAGATCCGAACGCAATCACGATCCCCGCAGGCACCAAAATCCCTCTGTTGTTGAAGCAGGCCATCTCCACCAAGAATGCCCGCGACGGCGATGCGGTGTATGCCGAAACAGCATTTCCCTTCGTGGTCGATGACCGGATCATCATTCCCGCCGGATCCTACATTCAGGGAAAGATTGCGCACGTCGAACGCGGCGGACGCGTGAAGGGTCGCGCCGAAATCCTGATGCACTTTACCTCGATGATCTATCCCAGCGGATACACCGTCATGCTGCCGGGTTCGGTCGAGAACACGCCGGGGGCCGACAGCAATTCCGTAAAGGATTCCGAGGGAACGATCCAGCAGGACAAAGACACGGGCAAGAAAATTGAGCAAGGCGCAAAAGCCGGAGTCTACGGAGCCTCGGGCGGCGCACTGGCTGGCGGACTTTCTAGTGGGCTGAACGGAGCGCGGGTAGGCGCTGCCGCTGGAGCCGCGATCGGTGTCGCCTGGGCCATGATGAAGCGTGGGAGCGACGTGAAGCTGGACGTAGGGACCTCGATCGAAATGGAAATCCAGCGTCCCATCTCAGTCGACGCCAGCCGCATCGCGGTGGCAAAGGCTTCGCCCTAAGGCTTCCGCCACCGGCCACGGTCCTGATAATGCTCATGGGGGGACAGCCGCCTCGGCTGCCGCCCTGAACGCAGTTGAAGGGTCCGCCGAGCGAAACGAGGCGCTTCAAGCCCTCACTTCAAATTGAAAAGCGCGTTCACGTGAGCCGTAACAGTCACAGTCTGCGGCGTGAATTCTTCGGTAGGAGCGGGAGCATTAGCCGCAGCGGACATCGCGCGCACCCGCGGCCCCGCTACCACCCGCGGGTTCTCGAACGTGTCCACGGAAGCGTAAGAAAGCTCCCCCAAACCACGCCCGCTGGCTCGCGCAACCGTCTCCGCAGAATTTCGGGCGCGACGGTATGCGTCTTCTATCGCCTTGTTCTTGGCATCATCCATATTCTCCAGCGTGTAGTTCAACGTTTGCGACTCGCTCACGTTGGCTTGGGCAAGTTGTTGCGTGATGGGACCAATCTTCGAAAAATCCTTCAGCTTGAGCGTAACGTCGGTGGTTACGCGGTAACCCACAACCTTCTGCTTGGGATTCTTCCAGTCATACATCGGCTGTACCGAAAGGAATCCGATATTCGCCGCCTTGGGTTCAATGCCGTTGGCGTGCAGCACTTCCCGAACTTGTTCCGCGTCCTGGGACGCATGCTGGTACGCCGCTTGAGAAGTATTTTCCTGCACCGAGATGTTGAACTGGATCACGGCAGTATCGGGAGCCGATTCAAATTTGCCGTCCGCACCCACGTATACGGTGTTCGGAAGCGCGGTGACGGCAGGATGCTCCTGCGCGAGCGAGGGAGTGGCGAGAAGAATCAGCGTGAGAGCACAGGCTGCGAACTTCATGGATTACCTCCAATGGATTACCTCGAGATGCAGTAAGGCAGCGTCCTTCATTGTAAGTTCAGAATCACGGTAAGTTGAGAATCACGCTCAACCGTACGAAGGGGCTACCAGAGAGAACGCTTGGAATACTCAGTATTGCAGGGTAAGTGGAGGTTGCAGAGTTCAGCCGCGGTGCAGCCTAGGAGGCGGTTTGGGCGTCGGCGGCGTAGGTGAATGGGTAGGTCTGGGCGTTGATCTCGCGCCGCAGATCCTCGAATATCTCGTCGGGCATCTTCAGAAATATCTCGACCACCTCCGGATCAAACTGGCGGCCCACCCACGCCTGGATCTCCTTGCGCGCCTCGCTAAATGACCGGGCCGGACGATAGGGACGATCGGAGATGATCGCGTCCAGTGTATCAGCGACCGAGAAGATCCTTGCCCCGAGCGGAATCTCTTTGCCCTTAAGACCGCGAGGATAGCCGGAGCCATCGAAGTGTTCCTGGTGCGAGTAAACAATCTCGCAGGCCTCGGCGAGGAAGGGAATCCTCTTGAGCATCTTGTAGCCCCGATAACAGTGCTCGCGCATGATCGCCCGCTCATCGTCATTTAGCTTTCCCGGTTTCAGCAGAATGTTATCCGGGATCGCCATCTTGCCAATGTCGTGAAGAAACGCTCCGCGGGCTATCACTGCAATCTGTTCGCGCGGAACGCCCATGGCACGGGCAATCGCGATGGTGAAGGCGGTGACCCGGCGTGAATGGCCCTCAGTTTCGGCATCCTTCAGATCGAGTGCGTCGCCCAACGCCTGCAGAGTAATATCGTAGGATCGTTCCAGTTCGGCCATTGCGGCCTGAAGCTGATCGGTGCGAGCTTCGACCAGAGATTCCAGATTCGTTTGATAAGTGCGGTTCTCCACTTTTAGCCGACGGTTCTCCAAAGCCCGTCCCACCGCATTGAGTAACTGCTCGCGCTCGAAGGGTTTCAGCAGATAGTCGTAGGCGCCATTGCGTATGGCGGCCAGAGCCACGGAAATATCGTGGACCGCCGTGACCATCACCACCGGCATGTCCGGGAATTTTTCTTTGGTGCGCTCGAGCAGACCGATGCCGTCCAGGTCGGCCATCATCAGGTCCGAAAGCATCAGTTCAAATACGTCGCCGGAGTTCAGCGTGGCCAGCGCTTCCATGCCGGACGCTGCTTGTTTACAGGCGTAACCGGCTGCGGCGAGGATGGCGCAGACAATCTCGCGGATTGCCTCTTCGTCGTCCACTACGAGAATGCGGTCGGGCATGGGTATCTCAAAGGATACTATCGGCGATTTTACTCCTCCCGTGAGATGCCGAAAGTAACCACTCAGGTCCGGAAAGAACATCGAGATAGCTCCAAAGCGTGATATTCAGAAGCCAGGCAGTGTTACGTCCGCGCGCGCCTGAGGTAAGCAAGCGCATGAACTCTTTGACTGAACGATTGCCCGAAATTATTACTTGAGATGACCGATTCACTCTGGTCGCTTTGGAACTCGTTTGCACAGCCGTCCCTCGCCAGGTTGACGCCCGGCGAGTGGGCGCTGCTGGCCATGCTAGCAGCCTCATTGCTGGTCCTGTCGGTATTCCGCGAACGCTACCTTGCGGTTTGGGCAGCAGCATGGACTCTGCTAGTCAGTTCGCGTTTGTTGGAAACGCACGGCGCGGCGATGCGAATTCCTGAGCGCTACACTCCCGCAATTGAGCAAGCGGCCTTCGTCATCGCTGTTGGCCTCTTTGCCGGAGCCGTGTTTTCCTATATCCGGGAAAGGAATCTGCTGGTACCGCTGGTCGCTGTCACCTTAGGCACAGCGGGTTTTGCCGCAGCCCGCATCTTGCTTTGGCCCGATTCCTTGCCTCTTCGTGTTGCTCTGGAAGTTTCTTACCGAATCATTCTCCTGACCGCTGCAATCGCGTTAGTGCGCGCTCGCCGCGAACTGGCGGCCTGGATGCTCGCCGCTCTGCTTCTTGCGCAACACCTCAATTGGCCTCCATTCACCAGCCTGGTTCCCTCCGGAGTGTTCATCGCCCTGGACATCGCTCTGGGGCTAACCATCTTGCAAATCGTGTTTCGGGAAGCCCGCGCGCGGGCCCATCGATTGCGCGTACTGTGTGCCTTGACCGAAAGCATCGTCCACGCCCAACAGCAGGGCAGCATGATGGACAAGGTGCTTGTAGACCTGCTGCGGCTGACAAAAAGCAAGGCTGCCTGGTTCCGGCTCATCGAGGGCGGACATCTTGTCGCTACCCACGCCGTCGGCGTTTCGCCGGAATTCCTGCGTGAACTGGGAATTGTGGAGATGACCACAGAAGTCTCGCAGATGCTGGAGCGTGGCCAACCCTTGTCAGCCCGAAAAGGCGAAACCCATCCAGAAGACGAGCACTTGCTGAGGTCGGAAAAAATCCATCATTGGGTGATGGTGCCGGTGCTGGGGAAAAAAGCTGCCATCGGGTTGCTGATTCTTGGCAACACGCGAAAAAGAAACCTGACCCCCGAGGAAATCGACTTCCTTGAAACCTGCGGTCGCCAGTTGGGAATCGCAGTGGAAAACTTCCGCTTGCTCGAGCAGGTGTTGCGCTCGCAGCGGCAGTGGCGGAACACCTTTGATTCGGTTCACGACATTATCCTGGCGCATGACGCGGAATTCCGCATCATTAAGGCTAACCAGATACTGCTGGAGCAATTGGAACAATCGTCGGCGGATGTGATCGGCAGCACTTGCGAATCGGTTTTGCCGCACGGCCTCGGCGAGTGGACAGGGTGTCCGTATTGCGCGCGCGGGGACGAAGAAATCACCGAGGGCGCGGATCCTTGCTTTGGCGGCTTCTCCCTCGTCTCCAGTTCGTCCTACACCGAGCAGGGCAGCAAACAGAAGGGCACCATTCATATCGTTCGCGATATCACGGAACGACGGTCGGCGGAAGAGAAATACCGTCTGCTCTTCGACCAGGTGCAGGAGGGCGTGTACGTCGCCACTCCCGCGGGACGCTTGCTCGACTGCAATGATGCGTTCGTGAACATGCTGGGATACCAGCGGCGCGAAGAACTGCTTGCGCTGAATCTGAATGAAGATATTCGCGTCGATGCCGGCCAGCGGGAAACTTTTCACCGGGAAATCGAGCAGCACAATTACGTTCGCAACTTCGAAGTCACCATGCGGCGGAACAACGGCACGTTGCTGCTCGCGGCCGAGAGCAGTTTCGCCACCCGGGACGCAGCCGGGAGAGTCGAGCGCTATCAGGGGTTTGTTCTTGACGTAACCGAAAAGCGCCGAGCTGAAGATGAAATGCGGCGCCGTAACCGCGAACTGAATGCTCTGAACGCCATGGCAGTGGTCGCCACGCAATCGTTCGATTTGGACGAAATTCTTAACCTGACTTTGCGGCAGGTTGTCTCTCTGTTCGGCGCGGAGAGCGGAGCCGTGTACCTGTCTGACTCCGATGCGCCCACCTACCGGCGCCGCGCTGCATGGGGACCGCGCAGCCGCGATAAATCGCGTCCGGCGGAAATCAATTTTGCCGATGGCTTCGGCGACCTGGTGACCCGCTCGCGAGCGGAGGTGATCACTGCGGAATACCTTCCTCACCTTACCGGCACCGTGGCAGAGTTTATTCGCTCCAGCAGCGATGGCGCCTGGATCTGGGTGCTGTTCTGGGGCAAGGACTCCCCCATCGGCATGATGGGGCTGCGCAGCCATACGGAATACGAATATTCCAGCGGTGAAGAAAACCTGCTGGTCGCGATCAGCCGCCAGTTAGCCACCACCATCGAAAAAGTTCGTCTCTACGAAGAGACTTGCAAGGCCTACGAAGATTTGCGCCGCACCCAGGAACAACTCTTGCAATCCGAGAAAATGTCGGCCGTCGGCCAGCTTATTGCAGGGGTAGCCCACGAATTGAATAATCCGCTGACGGCGATTCTGGGTTACGCACAACTGCTCGAGAGTGAAGGATTGAATGATCGCGCCCAGGACTACGTAGCCAAGATGTTCAAACAAGCGCAGCGCACGCACCGAGTGGTGCAGAATCTGCTGTCCTTCGCGCGGCAAAGGAAGCCCGAACGGTCCGAGGTCGACGTTCGCAAAGTACTCGAAGAAACCCTCGCCCTCCGCGACTACGATCTTAAGGTCAACCATATCGCGGTGGAAAAAGATTTGGGACCCGACGCCGCCATGGTAGTGGCCGATCCCCATCAGATCGAGCAAGTGTTTCTGAACATCATCAATAACGCCGTCGACGCCGTTCTGGAAACCGGCCGCTCAGGAAAGCTTAAGATCCGCGTTTTTTGCGACAACGGCTTCGTCGCCGCACAGTTTGCCGACGACGGCCCCGGAATCAAAGATCCCAAGAGAATTTTCGATCCTTTCTACACCACGAAAAATGTTGGGAAGGGAACCGGCCTGGGCTTGAGCATCTGCTACGGAATCGTCAAGGAGCATGGCGGTGACATCACTGCTCACAATGCTGCCGAAGGCGGGGCCGTGATCGAAGTGCGGCTGCCGATCGCAATGGCAGCCGGAGCCGTGGCGGAAGCGGCGCCGGTTGTTTCAACCAGGCGCGAAGGCGCAATCCAGGGCCGCGTTTTGCTGGTCGAGGAGGAAGAAGCCGTGCTGGAGTTCGAGCGCGACGTCCTCATCGGAGCTGGCGCCAATGTGGTCACGGCCACCAGCAGCGAAGATGTGAAAACACGGTTGCTTTCAGAGCATTTCGACGCCGTAATCATGAGCGGCAAGATGCCTTCCGACTGGAACGCGAAGGAAGCCCACGCTTGGCTTATGCAGAATTGTCACGGCATGGAGAATCACGTCCTGTTTACTTTCTCTCACGGCATGGAGCAGAGCGGTGAGCGAACGTTCTTGCAAGAAAACAATATCCCATTCCTAGTGAAACCTTTCGAAGTGGCGGATCTGATTTCCCAGGCACGGCGGTTGCTCCAGAAGGCGCATGCGGCCGCGGCTTCCGCCAGCTAACATTCCTCCCCATTAAGGTCTTTGTCATCCCGAGCGAAGCGAGGGACCCTGGTTCTTGCCTGCACCATCACCACCCGCGACCGGCAAACGACACGTTCCCCACCTCCCATCACAGTTGCGCTCGCAAATTTTTCACCAGCCGCCGAAGAGCCTTGTCGTTGCGGCGGTACCAGCGCCACTGCCCTTGTTTTGCCACCTCGACCAATCCCGCCTTCGTCAGAATCGCCATGTGATGCGAGACAGTTGGCTGCGAAAGATGCACACGTTCTTCAATGTCGCCGGCGCAAAGGCCAGTATTCTTACCGGCGGCACTCGTCCCGTGTTGTTTCAGAGCACCAAGAATGCGGCGACGCGCGGGGTCGGCAATGGCATGGAGTGTGCTGTCAAGGGACGCTAGAGGAGTGGTCATAGCAGCTACACAAATATCTTCTAAATTGACCGTTGTCAATATACGAGGAGGGAAGAATCTTCAGGAGCGTTGTCGCGGCGCGCGCAGCCACTCGATCCGGCTGAACTCAAGATAGCGCACGTCGCTCTCCGGCAGAGAACATTTCGATTCATCGAGTCGCCCGGCCAGCGTGCCGCCTCGAATCCAATAACCACTTTCATCCTGCTTCAGAATCGTAGCGTCGAGCGGGTCCATTCCGTGGAGCTTAAAGACCACACGGCGGTTCAACAGACGGTCACGCTTCATAGGGGAACTTCACTTCTTGAGGATCGGGCTATATCCGTCATTGATCAGGCGTGCGCGCATCCCTTCGGCTTCTTTGATATCGCCGAACGGGCCAACCTGCACGCGAAATAGTTTGTCGGTCGTGGAACTGTTGGCCACAAACGCGGGATACTGCTTCTTCTTGAGTGCGTCCACCAAGGCCTCGGCGTCATCCTGCTTGCTCACCGCTGCGACCTGCACGAAATAACCGGTCCCCGGAATCGGAGCCATGGGGTCGGGCGAGGCCGATCGCTGATCCTGCGAGGACGTGCCGGAGGAAGAGTCGGCTGCTTGTCCCGCTGAAGGTTGAGCAGCGGCGCCGTCCGTGGTGGTCGCCACTGCAGCCGCCGGCGTCAATTGCGGGTTCGCGCTCTGTTGCTCCACCGCTTTATAGAACGTCATGGGCGCCGCTGGTGCCGCCCCGGATCTGGCCGGTTTCGTCCCATTCGCTGTCGGCAGGGCCGCCACCGTCGTAGCAGGCAGGCTGGCGTCCGATTTGCGTCCCAGCGTGTAGCCCAGCGCAAAGAAAACCGCGCAGGTGACCACCAGGCCGAAGAAAAGCCCCAGCAGTTTCGCGGTGCCTAAAGTGATCTCAGTGTCCTGTGACGAAGCCATAACTTCCCCTCAAAAATTAGCTCAAACTCGAACTAAGCGGGTTTAGCGCCCGCCGTCGTCTCATCCACTTTCCCCAGGATTTTTTGCAAGCCCGAAAAGAAATCCACCGGCACCGGGAAGATCACAGTCGTATTCTTCTCGACCCCGATTTCCGTCAAAGTCTGCAGATAGCGCAACTGCACGCTGACCGGCTCGGTCGCCAGCAGATGCGCGGCATCCACCAGCCGCTGCGCCGCCGAGAACTCGCCTTCCGCATGGATAATCTTGGACCGCTTCTCGCGCTCAGCCTCAGCCTGCTTAGCCATCGCCCGCAGCATGGATTCCGGCATATCAACCTGCTTCACCTCAACGTTCGTTACCTTCACTCCCCACGGCGAGGTGTGCTGGTCAAGAATGCTCTGCAATCGCAGGTTGATCTTCTCGCGGTGCGCGAGCAGTTCGTCGAGTTCCTGCTCGCCCAGTACCGATCGCAACGTCGTCTGAGCAAACTGCGAAGTCTGGTAAACATAGTTGGAAACTTCTACCACCGCCTTGCTCGGATCGATCACGCGCAAAAAGATAACGGCGTTCACTTTGAGCGTAACGTTGTCGCGTGTGATGATGTCCTGCGGAGGAACCTCAAGCGCTTCCTGGCGAAGCGAGACCCGCACCATCCGATCAATCGGCGCAAATACCAGAATCACCCCGGGACCTTTGGCAGCGCTTAATAGGCGGCCCAACCGGAAAATAACGCCGCGCTCGTACTCAGCCAGAATCTTGATCGAACTTATCAGGTAGAGCACCACAATAACGATGACGACCGCGGTGAAGCCAAAAGAAATTTCCACAATGCCTCCACTACTCGAAACGCAGAAGTGCCACTGAGGCGGATTGTAACTCACTGGACGGAAGAGAACGCGGAATTCGATCTGCGAGCGGTTGCTTGCGCTGGTGCTGGGCCGGATTAGGGAATAGCCGCCACGGCACGCGCTACAGCCAGCGGTTCGACCTGAAGCAGCAGCCCGTCGATCCGGCGCACTACCACCGCTTGACCGGGATCCACGCCGGAAGAGGACACTGCATCCCACAGTTCGCCATGGACAAAAACTTTCCCGCGGGGAGAAAGCGATGTCTGCGCGATCCCGGTCTCACCGATCAATCCTTGCGCCCCGGAAACCACCTTATTCCTCCGGGCCTTGAGAGCGATGCTCATCAGAAACGCCGTAATCAATCCCAATGGAATACTCACCGCGAGCGCGGTCAGCAGGTGCACCCGCATCTCTGGAATAGGCGAATCGACCAGCAGCAGGCCGCCCAGCGTGAGCAACACGATTCCGCCCACCGTGAGCACGCCGTGACTCGCAAATTTGGCTTCGGCGGCGAAGAGCGCGAATGCTCCCAAAATCAGCGCCAGAGCGGCGAAGCGCGTAGGCAATAGATTCAGCGCAAAAGCCGCGATCAAAATGAAGACAACGCCCACAGTTCCCGGGACCACCGCCCCGGGATGATTGAACTCCGCATAGAGCGCAAGCGCACCAATCGCCAGCAGGATGAACGAAACATTCGGGTCCATCAAATAGCCGAGAATGTGTTCTTTCAGCGTCATGCCGAAAGGCTCGATGGGCTGCCCCGTGAGCTTCAGCGTCGCCACCTCGCCATTGAAGCGTTTGAAACTCTTGCCATCCATCTGCCGGAACAGGTCGGCTTCGCTGGTTGCAACGTAATCGATCAGATGCTGCGAAAGCGCCTCCTGCTCGGTGAACGATTTGGACTCGCGCACCGCACTCTCAGCCACTTCCACGTTGCGCCCGCGCTTGGAGGCTACCGAGCGCATGAGCGCCGCGACATCGTTCTCAATCTTGCGCTTCATCTCGTCGTCAACCTTGGGCGCGAGCGGCCCAATCAAGACGGGATGTGCCGCTCCAGCATTGGTTCCCGGAGCCATGCTTGCGATGTCGGCCGCTTCCAGAATAAAAATTCCAGCCGACCCCGCGCGGCTGCCGCCAGGCGCAACATAAACGATCACCGGAACCTGCGACGAGGTAATCTTGTCGATAATCCTGCGCGTGGAGTCAACCAGCCCTCCCGGTGTATTGATCTCGATCAATACAGCCTGATCGTTCCGGCGTTGCGCCTCGTCGATCGCCCGGGAGATATATTCCTGCGTGATCGGCTGAATCGTGTCATCCACGACGATTTTCAGGATTTCGGCGCGCGAAATTGAGCTAAGAACAAGAACGCCTATCAGGCCAACAAGAATTCTCGAAGCATTTCTCATGAGTCGGTAAGGCCCTCACGGATATTCTTACTCTTATTTGTGAATCACGGCAGGAATTTCTTGCTCGCGTTCGACGTTGCCTTGGTCCCCATGAGGCGGTTCGTACCACCCCGGAAGATTCGTACTCCCGGTAATTAGCCGCGCGCCGCGCTCGTACGTGAAATACGACCAAGCCCACTGAATAAAAACCAGCACGCGGTTGCGGAACCCAATCAGGAACAGAATGTGCACGAACAGCCACGCCAGCCAGGCGGTGAATCCGGAGATGTGAATCTTGCCGAACTGCGCCACCGCAGCCGCACGGCCAATGGTTGCCAGGCTGCCCTTATCCCAGTAGTGAAAACGTTCACGCTGCGACGCCCGACTCGCCGAGGTTTCACCAAGTAAAATTTCCCGCCGTATAACCTTGGCCACATAACGCCCTTCCAAAATTGCTACGGGTGCAACGCCGGGCAACATCTTGCCATGTTCATCGTTGAGTGCCGCGAGATCCCCAATCACGAAAACTTCTGGATGATTCGCAATGCTGAGATCAGCCTGGACAAGCACCCTCCCTGCGCGATCCACAGGCACGCCCAACTTCTTTCCCAAACTGGAAGCCGCCACTCCCGCCGCCCACAAAATCACCGCAGCATTCATTCGCGTCTCGCCCATGCAGATAACTCCGGGTGCAATCTGCGTGACCATAGTCGAGGTAAGCACTTCCACTCCCAGGCGCTGCAGTTGCTCCAGCGCACTGCGCGAAAGATCTTCGGGATACACCGGGAGCACATGCGGCCCACCCTCGATCAGATGAATGTGAGTGCGCCGCGGATCGATGGAACGGAAATCCTGAGCCAGTGCGTGACGGCAGATCTCGGCAAGAGTTCCCGCGAGCTCCACTCCCGTGGGCCCGCCTCCGACGACCACAAAGTTCAGTGGATCGGCAGGCCCGCCCGCGGCCGCCTGCCGCTCCGCCAGCTCAAACGCCAGCAGCACGCGCCGCCGTATTTCGAGCGCATCCTCGATTGTCTTAAGTCCGGGCGCAAGAGTCTCCCATTCGTCGTGGCCGAAATAGGCATGGCTGGCCCCGGCAGCCACGATCAAAGAATCGTAAGGAATTTCCTCCTCGCCCGTTTGCACCACACGGCGTTCCAGGTCGAATCCCGTAACCTCCGCCATCAGCACTTCGACATTCTTATGCCTTTGCAGAATCGAACGTATGGGCGATGCAATCTCCCCCGGCGACAGTCCCGCCGTGGCAACCTGATAGAGCAGAGGCTGGAACGTATGATAATTTTTCTTGTCGATAACGGTAATTTGCACGTCCGCGCCCGCCAGCGACTGCGCCGCATTCAGCCCGCCGAAGCCCGCCCCAACAATTACCACTCGATGTGTAGTCTTGCCGTTCATGGCCTCACTCTATAAGATTCAGCGCGATGGCCTCAGGCTCCAGAAGTTCCGGCAACGAAAATCTTCATCCCGCGCGACGGTGGCTCGTCCCTTCGATCGGAGATTTAATCTTCATCGCCATGCTGGGGATGCTCGCCTTCACCACTCTGTCAGTCCGATTGCTGGGTGATGCCGGAATCGGCTGGCACATTCGCGCCGGCCAACTGATTCTCGCCACCCATACCATCCCTCACGTCGATCCATTCTCGTCCACTATGGCAGGCCAGCCCTGGTTCGCCTGGGAGTGGCTCTACGACGTTCTCGTCGGCTGGCTGGACAAAGTTGCTGGACTGAACGCTGTCGTGCTCCTCACGGCCTTCATCATCGCGCTAACGTTCTCGTGGACATTTCGTTTGCTTCTCCGTCGCGGCACAAACTTTCTCGCAGCGCTTGTCTTGGTTCTGCTGGCGGCATCGGCGGCCATGATCCATTTTTTCGCGCGCCCCCATGTCTTCAGTTGGCTCTTTACCGTGGCTTGTTTTTGGATATTGGAATCGTCCGGGGAACAATCCGCCTCGCCCACCGAAGCCCGGAAAAGTTCGCTCGTGTGGCTATTCCCGCCTCTAATGCTCGTTTGGGTGAATATCCATGGAGGATTTCCACTGGGCCTCGTCCTCATTGGAATTTACTGGCTCAGCGCCTTATGGCAGTGGTTCCGGTCAACAGAAGATCGCTTTGAAGACGTTCTTCAAAAGATAAGCGCAGGCAAGCGTGCCCGAGAACTCGCGCTCGTCGGCCTGGCAAGCGCTCTGGCGACGCTGGCGAATCCCTATGGTTGGAATTTGCACATCCATATTTACCGCTATCTCTCTAACCGTTTTCTGATGGACCACATCGACGAGTTTCAGTCTCCAAATTTCCACGGCGTAGCCCAGAAATGTTTTGCAGTCCTTCTGCTGCTCACCCTGATCGCGCTGGCGACGAAAAGCCGCGTGCCAGTCGAGATCCGTCTGCGCGAAGCGCTGCTGGCGCTGTTCGCGGTCTACTCCGGCCTCTACGCTTCCCGCAACATCCCGGTGTCGTCTCTGCTGCTTATTCTGGTAATCGGACCGCCGTTGTCGAATGCACTTCAAACCTTGGCGGAGACTTTCGCAAGACGCCGCGCCTCATCGAAACTGCGATCTACCTCCCCATCCTTCCTTCAGCGGATGCAAAACATCGACTCAAGCCTACACGGCCACATCTGGCCTGTCGCGGCGATTGTCCTCACCTGTTGGATCAGCTTTCACGGCGGCAAGCTGGGAACCAAGCCTCTCATGAACGCACACTTCGATTCCAATCGTTTTCCCGCCGCCGCCGTAATTTATCTAGAAAGTCACAACTTGCACAATCCCATCTTCGCCCCCGATTCCTGGGGCGGATATTTAATCTATCGGCTCTATCCGCAAACCAAAGTGGCGGTCGATGACCGCCACGATTTCTACGGCGAAGAATTTCTTAAGTCCTATCTAAAGACGATGCATGTCGAACCGGGCTGGGAAGACTTCCTCGATCAGCATCAAGCTCGCTGCGTGATCGCGCCCAAAAACTCCGCCTTGTCCAGCATCTTGGCCGAAACCCCAAGCTGGCAGCCGATCTACAGCGACGAAATAGCGACCGTCTTCGTGCGAGATCGGTAATCGTGCCGAGGTTGCCGCGCAAGCCTCCTAAGTTGCAAAACCCTTCACATTGACAGCGCCGCGATTCCAAGATATTGTTCAGCCGCGGCTCGCTACTTCCGTTTGTGTTTCCCCCGCGGATGCCCTGCCATTCTGGGAAGAAACTCATACAATCATTTCGCACCTAAGGAAAATCCTGATGACTCGAATTCTGTCTGATCTTCGCACCGGAATTTCTCTGCTCGCTTGTATGGCTTTCGCGGTTTGCGCGGTCCCTGCCGTCCATTCGCAAGATGCTCCCACCGTCACGCTCACCCAGATTAGCTCCGATCCGTTTACTGTTCCTCCCGGCCAGCACGCCACCGAAGTTGAGCCCCACACTTTGGCCTTTGGCGCCACCCAAGTCGCCGCATTCCAGACTGGACGCATCGCCCCCGGTGGCGCGACTGCCATCGGCTGGGCCACTTCCACCGACGGCGGAAGTACCTGGGCTCACGGATTCCTCCCCGGCCTCACCACCGGAAACGGCGGAGGCCCCTACAGCGCAGCCAGCGATCCCGCTGTCGCCTATGACGCCAAGCACAACGTTTGGATCATCGCCTCCTTACCGATCTCCAACACCTCCACCACTCCGGCCGTCGTAGTCAGCCGCTCCACAGACGGCGGTTTCACCTGGGACAATCCCGTCAACGTCGGCCCCAAAGTTTCAAGTTCCGACAAGAACTGGATCGTATGCGACAGCTATTCCGCCAGCCCGTTCTATGGAAATTGCTACGTCGAGTGGGACAATCCCAATACTGGAGATGGCATCCTGATGAGCACCTCCACCGACGGCGGCCTCACCTGGGGCAACGCCATCGGCACTGCGAATCACGCGACCGGAATCGGTGGACAGCCCCTGGTGCAGCCCAATGGCACCGTCGTTGTCCCCATCGAAACCTTTGGAATTTCCGCCTTCAGTTCCACCAACGGCGGTACCAGTTGGTCGGCTCCCGTCAATGTCTCCAACATTCAGAGCCACGGCGACGCCGGTGGAATTCGCAGCGGTCCGCTGCCCTCCGCCGCCGTCGACGGCGCAGGCACCGTCTACGTGGTCTGGGAGGATTGCCGCTTCCGCACCAAATGCTCCACCAACGATCTCGTCTATAGCACCTCCACTGATGGCACACACTGGTCCGCCGTCGCTCGCATTCCCATTGATCCCACCACCAGCACCGTCGATCACTTCATCCCCGGAATCGGCATCGATCCAAACACTTCCGGTGCCACCGCTCACGTTGCGGTTCACTATTATTTCTATCCCAAGAGCAGTTGCACCCAGTCAACCTGCCAACTGTACGTCGGCTACATTTCCTCGCACAACGCCGGAACCACCTGGAACCATCCGGTGAAGCTCGCGGGACCCATGCAGCTCACCTGGCTTCCCAATTCGCAAAACGGCCTGATGGTCGGCGACTACATCGCCACCGCCTTCAGCAACGGCATCCCGCACGGCGTTTTCGCGGTAGCTGCCGTGAAATCCGGCACAACCTTCAACGAAGCCATGAACACCGCGGAAGGCCTAACCGTAGCCGACGCAGGACCGCAACTATCCTCGGTTGGCGACAAGCCGCTGCATAATCTCTCGGACCCAATTGAGCATGAACGCCCGGAGAAAGGCATAGTCCCACCCTCGCGCCGCGCCGCCAAGCGCAGCTCGAAGTAGTCCTGTCATCCAGAGCGAAGGTAGTGCTTCGCGAAAGCGAAGCACTACCGTAGTCGAAGGATCCCTACCCTACCTGCGGCGCCAATAGTTGAAGGATTTTCTGTCACCATCTAGTTGCTCCCCGCTAGACTCCGCCCCCCCGCGAACCCAAAACCCGCTTGACAAGCATCCCGAAAAGGAAGATAAGGGGGCAGTCCGCCGAGCCGTTCTCCCCCTAATCGGCTGTCTGCCAGATTTGAGGTGTACCTATGTCTTTCCCGAAACGGCGAAGTGTCTCAAAAATTGAGACCCGGCCCAGGCAGCGCCTTGGCCGCAACCTGGAAAAAGATCTCCTCGCCTACGCAGCCGCCGCGAGCGCCGGATTGCTCTCGACGGCTCTGCCCGCCGATGCCCAGGTTGTCTTCACACCCTCGAATACTCCGATGGCCATTGCCCAGGTCAACAAGGGACCTGCGTTCACCCCGCTCGACCTTAACAACGACGGCATCCCTGACTTTTCCTTCGCCATGCTTTCAGATCGGGGTACCAGGACATCGACGTATCGCTTCAAGTTTTACTTGAAGGTTGTACCTGGCCAGCCCGGCAACGAAGCGGTGCAGGGCGCTCAAGCTCCAACCGCCTCCGCCGTGCCTGCCGGAGTAACCATCGGATCGAAGGAAAAGTTCGCGCGCGGCGGTCTTTACATGGCGATCAACTCGTACAACCATGGCACCCGGAACTCCGGCACTTGGCAGAGCGTCGAATTCGCTTACGTGGGCCTGAAGTTCCTGATCAATGGCCAGACTCACTATGGCTGGGCACGCGTCAAGTTTCCGTACCCAGGAGGCACCGCCTATCCCAGCATCTACGGCTATGCCTACGAGAGCACGCCCAATCAACCGATCATGGCAGGCCAGACGAGGGGAAGTTCCAACGAGACAACGAGAGCGAGCGCGCCGGCAACGCTGGGTGTGCTTGCGGCTGGGGCGTCGGGACTTGATATATGGCGAACACAAGGTTCAGCCACCCCGATTCGCTAGCCAGTGTCCGTCTGTTTACAAGAGAGGATATGAGGAGATTGCTGATGGCGACCAAATTATTCGCAACGATGGCGCAAATCGTAGTGGTCGCGCTGTTCGGCGTAACCGCAGCGCAGGCCGGTGAGAGAATCCTTCTGTCGTTCAATCATACTCAGGGTGCCAACCCTCTCGCCGGCCTCACGTCGGATGCGGCTGGCAACTTCTACGGCACCACTTCCTCGGGTGGAAAAAATGGCTGTGGAACGGTGTTTGAACTTTCACCCGGCGGAGGCAAGTGGCAGGAGACGGTTCTTTATTCCTTTGCAGGATGCCAATCCGTCACCCACACTCCAAGGGGCGCTTTGACGTTCGATAAGCTGGGAAATCTTTACGGCGTTTTTCAGGGCTACTTTACCGATGGATCGATTTTTGAGCTAAGCAAGACCGCAAACGGAAAATGGTCCGAACGCACCATTCACAACTTTACCAACAGCGAAGGCTTGCCGAACCAGGACCTGACATGGGATAGCGCGGGCAATCTCTACGGCACAACGCAACTTGACTCGACTGGTTTTGACGGCGAAGTCTTTGAGCTGAGTCCACAACCCGATGGCACTTGGAAGGAAGCTATACTTTATCCGTTTAACTACGCCAATGGAGTCGGTTTCCCAGTTGGGGGGCCTATTTTCGATAGCAAAGGGAATCTCTACGGTGCGGCTTATTACGGTCCTAACCACACTTTCGGCTCCATCTACCAACTTTCACCCCAAGCGAACGGCGGGTGGACTCTATCGGTCCTCTCTTCAGGAGTTACGGGCGAACCCGGGTCCCGGTTAACCTTCGATTCGAGCGGCAATCTTTACGGGACCTTCGGAGCCGGGAGCAACGGGGCAATTTTTCAACTGAGTCCAACTTCAAATGGAAACTGGACAGAAACGACCGTCCACACATTCTCGTCGGGCACCGATGGTGCCAACCCCCAAGGACCGTTGGTCATTGACACCAGTGGAAACATCTATGGCGCGACCTATGCAGGCGGCACGGGCTGCAATCGCAATCTCTGTGGAACCATCTACAAGCTAACTCCTCAAATCGGTGGCACTTGGAAGGAAACCATATTGCACCAGTTCGAGAGCGCAAGTGATGGGTCGGCACCGCAAGCGGGCGTCTTCGTCGATAGCTCTGGTAACGTCTACGGCACCACCTCGGTCGGCGGCGGTCGCTACGGCTATGGCACCGTATACGAGATCATTCCGTAGTGTATCGCGGTGTCATTCGGGCGAAGATCGTCTCGCGAAAGCGGTGCACAACTGCAGCCGAAGGAGTCCTGCCCGCTGCATTTCTCACCTTATCGTTCCGAGCCTAACCTTTTACAAATCGCAGACTCACTCGTGACATGTGCACCACTACGCCGAAATATTCTGCCTTCATCTGATCTGCCGAAGGATCCCTGCTTTACCTCCGCAGGCGGTTGGCTTGAAATATTTTCCGTCGCCCGCGTCTGTCTAACCCCGGTAAGCGCATTCCCCACTTCAAGCTCCACCGAACCCAAAACTCCCTTGACAATCGTCGCGAAAAGGACGATAAGTGGGCAGTCCGCCGAAGCCGTTCTCCCCTAATCGGCAGTTCCCACGTTTGAGGTGTCCCATTGTCTTCTCCGCAACGGCGAAGTGTCCAGAAAACTAGCACACGGTGCCCGCAGCGGCTGACCCGCAATTTGGAAAAGAATCTCTTGGCCTACGCGGCGGCGGCCAGTGCGGGACTGCTCTCGACGGCTCTCCCTGCCGAAGCCCAGATTGTTTACACGCCCTCCAACACCCCTTGGGCAATCGCCCAAGAGAACAAGGGTCTTGCCATCACCCCGCTAGACCTTAATAACGACGGCACTCCCGACTTCGCCTTCGCCATGTTGTCCACGCGCGGGTTTTCGTCGTTCGGGACCACGACGCGCTTCAAGTTTGGCCTGAGAATCGCTCCAGGTCAGGCCGGCAACGAAGCGGTGCAGGGTATACAGGCCCCGCTTGTGTCCGCAGTGCCGGCTGGGGTAACAATCGGCCCGAAAGAGAAGTTTTCGCCCGGTGCTCGTTATTTGGCGCTCACCTCGTTCAACGGCAGCGGGCGAACTTCTGGCACATGGCAAGACGTTGAGTTCGCTTATGTCGGTCTAAAGTTCTTGATCAACGGGCAGGTTCATTACGGCTGGGCGCGCATCAAGTTTCCGTATCCGGGAGGCATTCACTTCCCCAGCATCTACGGGTACGCCTACGAGAGCACTCCCAACCAGCCCATCGTCACGGGGCAGATCAGTGGAGCCGCGCAAAGTACGACCGGTGCAAGTGCGCCCGCGGGCTTGGGCATGCTCGCGGTTGGCGCATCCGCTGTGAACCTGTGGCGAGGACGCAACTGATCACGCTCGATTAGAACGAGAGAGGAGATCGGCACATGAAGACCAGATCGCTCACATCGTATGCGAGTGTGGGACGGGCCTTGGCGGTTGCGCTAGCGGTTCTGTTCAGCGCCATGATAGCCCAAGCTGGAGAGAGAGTGATCCTGCAGTTCAATCCCACCCAAGGCTATGGCTCTCTCTCAGGCTTGACGTCCGATAGCGCTGGCAATCTCTACGGCGCCACCTCTCTCGGCGGATCGCCATCAACTTATTGCGGTACCGCGTTTGAACTCTCTCCGGGCTCAGCCGGCAAATGGACAGAAACGGTTCTTTTCGAGTTTCAGACCTGCACATACCCCGGCCTCAGCCCCATTGGCGCCATGGTATTCGATAAACAAGGTAATCTTTACGGCGTCAACTTGGTTGGCTTCAATGGCGGAGGAGAGATCTTCCAGTTGTCTAAAGGAACCACCGGTGCGTGGTCTTACAGCGTAGTTCACACTTTCAGCACAGTTGAAGGTAGCCCAAATGGCGACCTCACATGGGACAGTGCCGGCAACCTCTATGGCACAACCTCCTTCTACCAGACTACTTTCGATGGCGAGGCCTTTGAACTGAGCCCGCAACCGGACGGTAGCTGGAAAGAAACTGTGCTCTACACGTTTCCTGCACCCAATGGAGTTGGGCAACCGTCCGCCGGCGTGATTTTCGACTCCAAAGGGAACCTTTACGGTCCGGCATCCTTGGGCGTGGGTGGTAGTACAGGGGGCGTAATCTACGAATTGTCTCCTCAAGCCAACGGCCCGTGGACGTTGACCGTTCTTTATAACGGCGGTAATCCCACCTCCAGGTTGACTTTCGATTCAACGGGGAATCTTTATGGGACCTCTAATCAAATCAACGGGGACGTTTTCGAGTTGAGCCAGACCTCAGCAGGCAAGTGGACTGAAACTATCGTTCACTCCTTCGCATCCGGCAGCGACGGCAGCTACCCTGTAGGACCGTTAGTCATTGACGGCAGTGGAAGTCTCTATGGCACGACAACATACGGCGGCGTCGGATGCAGCCAATCCCTGTGCGGTGTCGTATATAAACTCACTCCTCAGGGCAGCGGCATGTGGAAGGAAACTATAGTGCACCCATTTGAGAGCGCAGGTGACGGGTCGCAACCGCAACAAGGTTTGTTTCTCGATAGTGCCGGTAATTTGTTCGGCACAACATATGTTGGTGGGAGTCGCTACGGCTACGGTGCCGTATACGAGATCACCCCGTAAACGCTGTCATCCTGAGCCGAGGTTGTGGTGCGCGAACGCGAAGCCTAACCGCAGTCGAAGGATCCCTGCGAGCTGCACCCGACCCCACCGTCGAGACGAATCTTTTACAAATCACCGACGCACACGTGACACTTCCACGGGCGCCTGAACATATTCTGCCCCTCAGTCTGATTCGAAGTCCCTGCCTCGATCAGCAACTCATCCCTAAACTTGGAGTGTAGAATCATGAGCCACGAAAAAACACCCTCCCCACTTCTGAGAGAAACACCTCAACCGGATGAAGCAAACTCCCAGCCGTCGCGCAAAATCCGTCGACGCTCGTTCCTAAAGGCCCTCGGCGTAACCGGCGCGGCTGCCACTGTCGGCGCGGGAATCATGGCAAAGGGCGTTCCGCTTTTCGCCGAAGAACGCAGTGGCTCGCTCACCAAGGGCGATGCCGCAATCCTCCGCTTCCTGGCCGCTGCGGAAATCATCGAGAGCGACCTCTGGCTGCAGTATCAAGAGCTCGGAGGAACGCAAGACAATGAAGTCTCCCTGTTAGCCAGCAAATTGATTCCCGGCTATCCCGCAACGCCCACCGGAGGAAATCCCATTTATATGCAGGACCTCCTCCCGCTCGACGGCGATATGTCGCAGTACATTCACGACAACACCGAAGACGAACTCACTCACGAAGTCTTCATCAACGCCTACCTCGCCTCCAAAGGCGCGGACACCGTCAACCTCGATCGTTTTCGCACCCTGCCCAGCAGCAAGGCGACTGGCGCCAACCAGTTCGGGCGCCTCACCAACCTGACTCAGCTCACCGTCGACACCACCTGGTGGACTCGTTACCGCAGCCGCACCAAGAATCCTGACCTCGGTGATACATTCGCTCCAGCGATTCCCACGCTCGCCGTTGGACAACACACCGCAATTCCCCGAACTGACGCCGACACAACCGACGCAAACTTCATTCAGGCAATCGCCAACACCGCGGGCTTCCACTTCGCTTTTATCGAACAAGGTGGAACCAGTCTCTATCCCAAACTCGCGCAGAGGGTCAGCAGTGCAGAGGTTCTTCGCATCGTGCTTAGCATCGGCGGAACCGAGATCTGTCACTTCCAGACCTGGCACGACAAGGCTGGAAACGCGCCTCAATTAACCAATGTGATCGATCCCGTCACCGGAGTGTCGGTCACCTTCCCTGATCTGAATTCTCCACCCTTCGGCGGGGAAGATTTTCAGACCAACCTCATCATGCCTGAACCGACCGTATTTCTGAGCCGGCACTTCCCGCCGGTTTCCATCATTCGCCCCACAGCTACCAAGGGCGCGGCGATGGGAGCCGTTCAGGGACTCACCGACGACGGTCTCTTCATCGGCCAGTCGAAGGAGTTCCTCCAATTCCTCAACGATCTGGCCGAAGATGCGGACGAGGCTCAGAACGGTCGTTGATCGTCGGTCGTCCTGTAGCATGCTGGTCGTCTCTGCGGGCTGCCGTCCCGAGTGTTTCGGGGCACAGCCCGCATAGCGATCCCTCATCCCGAACTTTTGTTCTTATCGCCCAAGGAGGGCTCAATGTTTGAAGGACTCTTTCAACCCATGCACATGATCATCGTCTTCGGAATCGCCCTGCTAGTCCTCGGCCCCAGGAAGCTACCCGAACTGGGCAAGGGACTCGGCGAAAGCATCCGCGGCTTCAAGTCAGCGATGTCCGCAAAAGAAGACGTGCCGGATGCCACAAAAATCGACATCAAGCCAGACAAAACCTAAAGAGGCCAGGGGAAAGCTCGATCTGAGCGGCTTTGAAAGGGCGCGACTCTAAGTCGCGCCCTAAAGCCCAATCCCAATTCAAAGTGGTTTGTAACAATGCTTGAAGCCAGACAACTGATCGGGAGCCTGAAGCCAGAACAAAGACACTCTCTCCCCTGCTAGACTTTCTCCGTGCCTCGACCCACTCACCTCGAATGCACCCGCTGCGGCGAACACTATCCCGCCGACCGTCCCCAAACCGTTTGCCCAAAAGATGGCGGCATCCTTTACGCACGCTACGATCTCGCCGAGATTAAAAAGACTTTCTCGCCCGCATCCCTGCTCCCGCTGGCTCCCACCATGTGGCGATACGACGCCGTCCTTCCCGAAGCCGTGCCCGTCACGCTCGGTGAGGGATTCACTCCCATGCTGCGCAGCCGCGAGTATCCCAACATCTTCATCAAAGACGAGGGCCTGAATCCCACCGGCTCTTTCAAAGCGCGCGGACTCGCCGCCGCCGTCACTATGGCCCGCCACTTCGGCCTGAAGAAACTAGCCATCCCCTCCGCCGGAAACGCCGCTGGAGCCCTAGCCGCCTATACCGCTGCCGCTGGCGATGGAATGGAAGCCCACATCTTCATGCCCAAAGACGTTCCCATGGCCAACCGCATCGAGTGCGATTACTACGGCGCCCACGTCACGCTCGTCGATGGCCTAATCTCCGATTGCGCCCGCAAAGTTGCCGAATTAAAGGATTCCGAGTTTTGGAAAGAAGAAGGATGGTTCGACGTTTCCACCACCAAAGAGCCCTACCGCGTTGAAGGCAAAAAAACCATGGGCTACGAAGTAGCCGAACAACTCGGCTGGAAACTTCCCCAAGGCATCATCTATCCCACCGGAGGCGGCGTAGGCCTGCTAGGCATGTGGAAGGCCTTTGACGAACTACAGCAACTCGGCTTCATCGGCCCCGAGCGCCCGAATATGATCAGCGTACAAGCTTCCGGATGCGCCCCCATAGTCAAAGCCTGGGACGAAGGCCGCGCCTCCGTAGAAATGTGGCCCAACGCCTCAACCATCGCAGCAGGACTCCGCGTCCCCAAACCCTACGGTGACTATCTGATCCTCGACATTCTGAAAAAAAGCGGAGGCCTAGCCCTGGCCGCCACCGACGCAGAAATTCTAGCCGCCACCCGCCACTGGGCAAAAGTAGAAGGCATCTTCGCCGCCCCCGAAGGTGCAGCCAGCCTTGTCGCCTACCAGAAACTTCTAGCCAGCAACTTCTTCACGCCGGACGACACAGTAGTCCTCTTCAACACCGGCTCCGGCCTGAAATACCTGGACGAACTGGATGATGCTGATGAGGAACGGGCGCCCGCGCCCGCTTCCCGCGCCATTGCAGGAATTATCGGGCCATATTAAAGTGCTTCGATTTGCTACCGATAAATGGAGTCTCGCTCGATTTCAAGCACCCAGGGCGAACTTCGAAGAATTTAATGCCGCAAAACATGGTCCTGCAAAATCTCCGCCCCTCGGAATAGGACTACTCCCTCAGCGCCATATGAGGAGTTAATCATGAGTGTTGAGAGCCCTCGTTGCTGCGCCTTATCGAGAAGGCGCTGCGCCGTCTCCAATTGCGCTGCTTCAATCTCGTAAACCTGTTCGATTAGTGCAAGGGTTATCTTGTCCGGCTCAACAAACTCGAGGTCAAAGAGAAGATTCCCCTGCCTGAAGTTCGACACATTCATGCGCTCCACATTATTCAGGACAAGTGTTGAACGTTCCCCGGTGATGGTTCGAAGGAAGACATGCACACTCTTGTTTTCTGAAATCCAGAAACCGTCAAGAGAACCGTCATGAATAGCTGGCAGAACGTCCATCTTCGCATTGTCTTACATCTACCAGACAGTTGGCGAAAAAATCGCCATTAAACCCATCGAACGCTCTGGGGAGTCGGCCGCCTAGCCGGACCGGGTGCCAAAATCCTCCTCTGCCAGCGCAACATTCTCTGGTCTACCCAAATCCCGCCAATGATATTCATCCGCGCGAAAACCGAGAACATTCTCTCCCTGCGCAGCCAGCCGCATATAGGAAGTGACAATCGAGAACGCTCCAGCCTCATTCATCTTTCCGAAAATCCGTGGCGAAATCACATGCACGCCAGAAAACGCCAGCGCCTCCATCGGCTCGCAAGCTCGAACCACTTCAGGAACTCCATCCCGCCCCGCCCGCCGCCCGCAAAGCCGCATCTGCTCGTCAAAGAGCAAATACCGCGAGGTCTGCCGCTCCTGCACCGCCAGCGTAGCCAACGCTTTGTGCTCGTTATGAAACCGCACCATCTTCCCCAAATCAATCGTGCTGATCACGTCCACATTGTGCAAAACAAACGGCGCGTCGCGTTCCGCAGAATCTTCCAGAAAGAACCACGCAGCCTTCTTCAACCCGCCGCCCGTATCGAGCAACTGCTCCTCGCGCGAAACTTCAATGCGCATCCCGAAGTTATTGTTCGCCCGCAGATACTCCACAACCATGTCGGCAAAGTGATGCACATTCACAATCACTTCCCGCACGCCAAACTCCCGCAGCCGCGCCAGCGTAATCTCCAGCAGCATCCGCCCGCCAACCTCCACCAGCGCCTTAGGACGATCATTCGTCAACGGCCGCAGCCGCGTCCCCAACCCCGCCGCCAAAATCATCGCCTTCATCGCGCCGCCGTCCCGAACGTGTGTCCCAGTCGGGATGTCATTCCGAACCGGGCTGAAAGCCCGGTGAGGAATCTGCTTTCCCCCGCCGCCGCCGCAGTGACGCTAAACCGCACTCGCCGCCTCCAACTCCCGATGCCTTAACACCACCTCAACCCCACTCCTTCCGCGCAACCGCTTCGCCACCTGCTCCGCCAAAAAAACCGACCGATGTTGCCCGCCCGTGCACCCAAACGACACCATCAAATTCTTAAACCCGCGCCGCTGATACTCACTCACGCTCGCATCCACCAGCGACATCACGCTCGCGAGAAACTGGTGCACGCTCTCCTGCTGATTCAAATACTCAATCACCGGAGCGTCCTTTCCTGTTAACGCCTTAAATCGCTCCTCCCGCCCCGGATTCGGCAGACTCCGTCCATCGAACACAAATCCGCCACCATGGCCACTCTCATCCTTCGGCATTCCGCGATGAAAAGAGAAACTAAAAATCCTCACCGTCAAAGTCTCGGTTGAAGGGGACACCCCTTGCAGCTTTTCCGAGCCCAGCATGCTGTGGAACGCTTCCATCAGCGTGGGCAGCGCAATCGGCAGCGTCACGTTGTGCAGAAGCCAGCGCAAATTCTTTAGCGCATACGGCACACTTTGCAGAAAATGCGCCTTGCGTTCGTAAAATCCGCGAAACCCATAAGCTCCCAACGCCTGCAGAATCCGCACATAAACGTACGCGTAGAAATAATGCAGAAACGTATCATGCTGAATCTCACTGAAATTCCGCACCTTCTCGATATAGAGATCGAGCAGTTGCTGCCGAAACTCCGGCGGCAGATCGGCCTTCGCGTCGTAGAGCAGGGAAGCGATGTCATACTGCAGCGCCCCCTTGCGCCCGCCCTGATAGTCGAGAAAAAACGGTTGCCCATCTTTTAGCATTACGTTGCGCGACTGGAAATCGCGGTACATGAAATAGTCACGGTCCGCGCTCAGCAAAAAATTCGTCAGCGCATCGAAGTCATCCTCAAGCGCCTGCTCATTGAAAGAAATCCCGGCCAGCCGCAAGAAGTAATATTTGAAGTAATTCAGGTCCCACGCAATCGACTGCCGGTCAAAACTTCTTCGCGGATAGCAAACGCTGTAATCCAAATCGCGTCCCGCCTCAATCTGAAATCGCGGCAGAACCGCCACCACCTTGCGATACGCCTCCACCACCTCCGGACCGACATTCTCGTCCTCACGATTCGCCGACAGAAAATCGAAAAGCGTCACATCCCCAAAGTCTTCTTCCAAATAGGCGCCTTGGCTCAAGTCTTCCGCATAAATTTCCGGCACCGGCAGTCCGTGCTTGCGGAAGTGTTGGGAGAATTCGAGGAACGCGGTATTCTCCTCCCGCACGCCATACAAAATTCCAATCGCACTGACCCGGTCGCTGGCCAGCCGGATAATCTTCCGCCCCGACCCGCCCAACTCCCCCTGCAGCGCCTCGACCCGCGTAGGCGGAGTGTGAAACCGCTGCTCAAAAAGTCTCTTCAGAACATCCATAGTGTGATCAGCATGTCAACCACAACCACCAAAGATAACATCGAAGGAGAAGTGGTAAGCCCCTTGGGGGGTTACCCCGTGAACCCTGGTGACCTCTGTGGTAAAGATCTGGATCTTCGCCCCTAACGATCTCTCCGTCTTCTAAAGTAAAATGACAGATTCCAATGACCGACCGCCTCTACTATCAAGACTCCTTCCTCTACAACTTCGACGCCGAAGTAGGCTCAGTCCTAGAAACCCCACGCCCCGCACTAATCCTCGACCGCACCGCCTTCTACCCCACCAGCGGCGGCCAGATCCACGACACCGGCTGGCTAACGCCGCAAAACTCCGACGCAAAATTCCGCGTCACCGAAGTGGCCGACACTGAAGACGGCCATATCGTCCACTACCTCGAAGCACCTATAAAAGACATTCAGCCCGGAACCCGCATCTATGGCCAGGTCGACACCGACCGCCGCCGCGATCACATGCAGCAGCACTCCGCACAGCATGTACTTTCCGCCGCCTTCGTTCGCCTCTACAACATGCCCACCGTCTCGTTCCACATGGCCGACGACTATTGTTCCATCGATCTGGACACACCCTCGCTTACCCATACGCAAATCGAATCCGCCGAACGCCTCGCCAATGAAATCGTCCTGGAGAATCGTCCCGTCGATATCCGCTTCGTTACCCGCGAAGAAGCAGAAAAGCTAGGCCTTCGCAAACTTCCGCCCGGCGAGCGCGACCAACTCCGCCTCATCGACATCCACGAGTTCGACCTCTGCGCCTGCGGAGGGACACATGTCGCCCACACCGGACAAATCGCGAGCGTCCTGGTGCGTAAATCCGAAAAGGTTCGCCACGGATACCGCGTCGAATTCGTCGCCGGACTGCGCGCCGTCGGCACCGCCCGCCGAGATTTCTCCACTCTCACCGAAACCGCCGCGCTGTTCTCCTCTCACATCTACGACCTGCCCCAGCAGGCGCGCAAGTCACTCGACGAAATAAAGTCTCTTCGCAAACAACTCGAGCAATCGCAGGACGATCTCGCCACCGCCCAAGCCGCGACCTTGCTCGCCGAGACTCCCGAAACCAACGGCCGCAAAATAATCGTTCGCACTTTTTCCGATCGTGACCTCGCCTACCTCAAACTCCTCGCCCAGAAAATTACTCGCCAATCTCCCACCGCCATCGCGCTTCTAGCCACGAACTCGCCGCAGCCCGCGCTAGTCTTCGCCCAATCCCCCGGCCAGCCTTATGACATGGCCGCGCTGCTGAAACAAACCATCGCCCCGCTCGGCGGACGCGGCGGCGGCAGCAAAGACCTCGCCCAAGGCGGCCTGCCCAAATCTGAAGGCCTCGCCGCCGCCCTCGCCGTAGCAGCACAATCCCTCAATCCCTAGCGCAGCTCTTGCTTCCAGGGTCGCCCTCCTGCTAAATGCTCTTGACTTTCCCGGCAGGCTTGGACAAGAATCCCTCTGTCCTTTCGACGAGCCGCCGCGGCAGTTGACCTTCCCTCCGATAACATCGGCTCAGGCCACGCGGCCAAGTCCTGTCTTGAAGTTCATAAGAATTTCGCATCCCTGGGAGGCCGCTCGCAACGGCCCTCCCCAAACGTTATGGAGGACCGGATGACTAGAGTTTGCGCGTTCGTACTCATGGCCGTTGCGGCGGCTCTTGCGGGCGTCAAGGACGCATCGATCGAACTCAAGGTCGGAGTCACGGAATATCAGAACACCGGGAGAGCTTACGTCAAGTACCGCCGGTTTTTTCACGATGTAGAGTTGGCCTCTGGTTCCCATCTGCGTTTCTTGATTGCGGTAGGCACCTACGACGAAGTCCTGAAGTGGCGGGACGAGGGCAAGATCGACGTCGCCGTCCTCTCTGCCACTCCCGTTGCGCGGATGCTCGCTGTCGGAAACAACGCGGATCGCGAAGAATTGCAGAATACCTACCTCGGGCACGTGGTCTACTTCAATTCTCCCATCGATCGGAGCACCGGTAAGAGTAAAGCCTGGATGCTCGATCTGTTTCCACCGGACCAGCGTAAACCCAAGTTGGACGGCTACTTTCAAACGATTTGTGTGGTGCGCAAGGATTCCCCTTTCGAATCTCTGGAACAGATCGTAGCCGCCGCCAACCGTAACGATGGTTCGGTCAAATTTCTTTTTGTACGGCCTTATTCGATGTCGGGCTACATCCATCCCCGGGCCGTGCTGAACGCGGCGTTATTGCAAAAGAACAAAGACAGTCCTGCCGGAATCCTCGATGCCGAGTTTACGAGGCAGCACGACAATTCGCTCAAGAAATTATTGCAGCCCGGTGATGCCGGCAAGAAGCTGGTGGCCTTCGTGCTCGATCAAACCTCGATTGACAACGAACAGGTGGAGAACCTGCGGCGTATCCCAATCGCCGCGCTGGAACAAACCAAAATTCCTGAGGAGGCTGTATTTGTTAGCAGCCAGCTTCCGCCGGATCGCAGCAAGCGGGTGCGCACTCTGCTGACGGAGGCCCTTAGCCGTCTGCATCCGGGAGGCACACAGTCATGCGATGCTAACCAGGGCCATATTTGCTTCGACACCCAGCCAACCGCCTCTGAATGGTTGCGTTCCTATGATGACGTTGTCCGCGAAATGCGGAGCTTATCATTGCCGCCCAATGGTGAAGCGCGCGCCGATTTGAGCGATCTGTTCAGCGAACTGGCGATCGATCAGGAAAGTAGCGTACCTACCAGACTCGCCCTGGTGCTCTCCGGCGGTGGAGCTAAATGCGCCTACCAGGTCGGGGCTATCAAAGCCATCGTCAAACAGTTTCAGGCTCTTCAGCAGCAAAACAAGGAGCGCCAGAGTAAGGCCGCGACGCCAAAAATCGATCTGGTCGTGGGAACTTCCGGCGGCGCAATCAACGCGCTGTTTTACGCCCTCGGTGCGGAGGACAAACTGGAAGGCATTTGGACCAGCTTCGACCAGCAAGACCTCATCCAGCCCGGTTTGTTCACTCGCCTTCTCTGGGGCCTCTGCACGGGGGTGGCCTGCGTTCTGATTGTGTTTTTCCTCTCCGTCCTCGTTCGGCGGCAGGCCTGGTGGCACTCCACTCGAGTTGGACTGGTACTCTTGTTGGCCGCCATCCTGTTCGCTGCGCAGCTTACCTTCAAGACCGCCCACAACCACTGGTTGTTCCACGGCGTGTTTCTCCTGAGGCTTTCACTCATTTCTAGCTGCGCCGTGCTGGTTGTGGCGGTGGCGCTGACCTGGAGCCGTCGGCTCAAGAAAACGATTCACACACGCTTGCGTCCCGCTGTTCCTGTCGTCCTTCTTCTGGCAGTGTGCTTCGGATTGTTGTTATTCGACGTTCTTTGGATGAACGACGCGCTCACCGATTTAAGCGGCGCAAAACAAACATTTGTGACGAAGCTTCCCGGACTTCTGCACGATCAAAGTGTGGGCCAGAAGCTGCAAGCGACCGATGCGAATGACATCAACAAGAAACTCGCGATCCTCTCCAATGCCATCCTTGCGCCTCCCGGCGATCATGAGGAATTCCGACAAGACCTGATCCTTACAGCGTCCCGGTTGCGGGCAAACAACACTGCCATTCACGATTCTTGCAATATCACCGGAAACTCGCTGCCCAACGATCTTTACTTTTATTACGACGTGAAGGCCGACAGGCCCGATGCCGCCAAACTGCCCAGCAACGGAGACAAGCGTTTCATCTCCCTGCGGCAAAACCCCAATAAGTTATTTGATGTGGTTCTCGGATCGAGCACGATCTATCCGGTTTTTCGCGCACAGAAGTTGGATTGCCTGGACGTGACCCGCCCCGATGCGCACGGTCGATCGCAAGCGCAGTCCGACCAAAACCCGAAAATCGGCGTGATCGATATCGTCGACGGCGGCTTCTCCCACAACAGCCCGCTGGACGCCGCCATTTCCTGGGGAGCTACGCACGTTCTGCTCATTCAAGCATCGCCGGCTCCGGTTTACCAGCCTCCCAGCACATTTGCCAGCCATGCCGGAAATGCTTTCAACTATCTTTTCGACCAAGCGCAAGGTACCGACTATCGCGCCCGCGGACAGGTAAAAATCTTTGAACTCGCGCCTTCTTTCTCCTGCGACGACTGGTTCGATCCCGCCTGTACCGACACCCGCCAACAATGGCTGGACCTGGTCGATTTCTCCAAACCACTATTGCAGGACGCGATCAAGCACGGATACTACGACGTTACCGGCCCCGAACCCATGTTCACTCGCATTCCAGGGCCTCCGATATTTATTCCAGCGACTCCCAGGAATGCCCCCACAGCAGAAGAGGCGAGTCAAACCGCTTCCGTTCTTAAATCACATCTGGTGCGGTGAGAGCCGTAGACAAAACACGCCAGCGCGACAATAACGCACCCCGCAGCTGTAACGTTTTTTCTCCTTACCGCACTATGTAATTGTCGGCTTCTGAGCTCCTCTTCCCCCAAGAACTGAAGGCACGATCCCACAGCTGATGTAAGCAGGGCCGCGCACTCGTTCGCAAGAAAAATGAATTGTGAGAAGAGGAGAAAATTATGTCCGACAAATCGCAAGAAGAAAAATTAGTCCAACTGCGGCAAACCGGTGAGGCCATTGGAAAACTCGCCGCCGATGAAGCCGCCTTTACCCGCGCTGCTGAGGCGTTTCGAGCCCAGAATGCGGAAAATTTCCACGCCGAACTCGGCAAACTGGGACTCATCCCTTTCTGCAGGTACATCTGCTCGTGGTTCTGCAGTAAGCACTGTGTGTTTATCTGCTCCAAGCTGTGCAGAGAACAGCCCAAGGGCCAGGACCAGGGCTCCATTGCGGAGTGGCGCGAATTCGCCTTAGTCACAGCCAAGCTGGCAAAAGACGAGGCCCTTCTCAAACGGTTCCTGGAAGCGGTCGCGAGCGAAGATGCAGCCGCCTTCGAAAAATTGCTGGCCGAGACCAAGTGGCAGCGCTTCTGTCACCAACTCTGCCACTTTCTGTGCTGCATTCGCTGCAAACTAGTATGCAAGCTCTTGTGCCCACCGCCTCCCCTGATTACCGAAGTCTCCCTGATTCCGACCTCCCAGTTCACACCCTCTGGTCCGGGAATCGGTTTGGCTTCAGGCCCCAGTTTCCCTCCAGGGCCGACTCAGCCAGATAATAAGCCAGCTGGAGTCGGCGACCATCCCATCGGAGGGCTATCCAATATTAAGGGTGCGTTTGTCATCGCGTCGCCCTTCCAATACAAGGTCGAGTTCTCAACCACTCCGGTCGGACCCTGGACGCCGATCCTGACGCCCATCAATGACTACCGAATCAATCCGGCATTTCCACCTCCACCGATCTTTCTGTACTACACGCGCCTACCTGACCCACTTGGCTGGTACAACGTCGCCGACATGGGCCTGGACGGTTCGGACTACCTGACGGATTGGTCAACCCCAGCCGCAGTCAACGATCAGTACTATCTCAAGTTGACGGTGCGCAACGCCGCGCTAACGGAATTCGAGAGCCCGGTCGTGCCCGTGAGAGTCGACAACACAGCCCCCACCAAGCCGGTCATCAGTCTTCAGTTGCAGATGCCCGACGGAACGCGGAAAACCCTGGGCTGCTGCGAGACCGTCACACAAGGCGCCGGCAACCTGGTGATCATCACCCTCCAGGCCTCGGACGCGAACTTCAGTCAAATCGCCGTCGAACTTCTGGGCGGATGCGGCGCCAGTTATGCAATCGTCGACACTGGCGGCACCAGCCTGTCCAAAACCTACAACGGCAACCTCGCCGATACCGGATACCCCGTCCCCACAGAATTCGCGTGGAACCCGTGGGCCGCCGGAATCAGCACCTGCTGCTACCTGATCGATGTCCGCATCTACGACCGAGCCGTACTCGACGACTCCTGGTCCGGCGGACATTCCAACGAGAACTGGCAATCCATCACCATCGCCTAAAACGGGTGGATGCGTGACGGCCTGTTAATAATGGAGAGCCCGATGCAAATCGCAACGGGCTCTCCAATTTTGACGCTCGTGTGGGTCGGACACTCCTGTCCGACGCCTTTGACCTTGATTTTGACTTCGCTCTTCCGCTTCATCAGCTGCAAAATCTTCTGATGCAACGCCGCCTTTAGCCTAAGCTCAACAGCCGCCTGCTGATCCAGCCCGAGTTCATCCAACACGCTCCCTTCAACTCTGTATTCACTCTCTACGGAGCGCCTGCTTGACATTTTGTTCCCTTGGCGTTCGGCTTCCAGCACGCGCCTCAGGCGTGCCCTGGCAGTCTCAGTGTCTTTCTGCTCCAGGCTGTTCGCCCTCTCGAAGCATTGGAACACGCACGGCATCGTCCTAACAGGATGGTTCCAGATGTGGGCTGTCCGCCTCGCAAAAACTGCTTGCATTGTGGTCCATCAGATGATATATACCGCCTAGTTTTCGTAGTCTTCCACCGTAGGCATCATATTTCGGCCGGTCCTAGCTTCATGAATTCCATCTGTAAGGAGGTCACCATGGCCCAGCCGGTACCAATAGTTCCTCAGCCCATACCAATCACCCAACAAATTGAACAAAACTGGCAACAGTCGCGGAACGATCCAGATACCCTGGCCGCAATCGCAAAGCTCGATCAGAACTGTTTCGAGAGCGACTTTCGAGCGATGCAAGAGTCGGCGACAACCTATCTTAATTTCGAGGCCTATAAGTTGGCGCTGCAGACCAGGAAAACCCGCCAGTCTGGCCTGCTGCCGGAAACGGAGACTTTTCTGGCCGATCGACTGGATCAAGCACGGATAGCTTATCAGTCGTATGTTTCCTCGGCCAACCACCTAGCTCAGTCTCTCGTATCTAGCGGATTCGAAACCGTACTTTCCCGCTATTCCAAACAACTATGTTGGCAACTCCCGCTCAACCCGCGCGCCGTGCAGTTAACACAAATGCTTCGGAATGTGGGAGTAAACGATGCCGAGATCTCACAGTATTCGGCCTCTCTGAAGAGCAATGACTGGGACCTGCTGCGTCTTAACGGTGGGGACGGAACGTTTTCCGGCGTGGTCCGGGGAGCTTCCGGACAGGTACAGACGCTGACAAACATGCTTACCGCGGTAAGGCTTCATGGCCTGCCAGTGATTGAGGGCAATGCCAACAATCCCGCAACCTGGGTTACCGTGGGTATCGTGGTCGCAGGTGTTACCTGCGTTTTTATTGGATGGTGTGTGTTTGTGGTTTAGCGATCGCGCTGTATGGGGCAAGCCGTGAATTCATCCGCTGGTAGTGTATTCGAAGTCATTCTCGACGAGAGCGTTGTATGCCAAATAGGTGAGGTGCTCTCGAACACAGAAGGGCTTGAGGCCTGTGGATTTTTGCTCGGGGCGGTGCGCGGCCACAGCACGTTTATCGACCGCGCGCGACCAGCAGAAAATATCTACCGGGACATGACCAGCTTTGCCATCAGCCCCGAAGGGTACACCTCTGCTCTGCAGAGTCCGGATCATGATCGGTCCATCGTGGGCATTTACCACACCCACGATGGACCGGCGCATTTGAGCGGTAGCGACCGCCGAAATATGGCGCTGCACCCATATTTCTGGTTAATCATTGGTGGTGCCGGTGGACCCCGCACCGGAATCCGATCCTGGAGATGCTTTAGGTCGATTTACGGGAAGGTGCGTGAACTGCATCTCCGCATTGGCTCGTGAGTATCTCCTCAATCCAGCCATGAAAAAAGGCCTCACTCTCGCGAGCGGGGCCTTTGATCTTACTGACGGCTGATGGCTGTACTTAGTACATGCCGTCCATTCCCGCCGTCGCCGTGTCCGCCGCCCACGGGAGCTTCCTTCTTTTCGGGAATACCAGGGCTTCGGTGGTCAGATCAGAGAGGCTCGAGCCAGCGTTGGTTAGCGCCCTGCGCACTGCCTGACGCCAAGCGGGGCGGACTTACTTCGCGTGAACCGACGTCTTGGGCGCGGGCGCGCCGCGCAGCAGTCCTTCCGTACTCAGATCCTCATCCAGATCGGGCCAATGAATCCCATATCCCCGTCCGGCAATCTTCCAATTCCGGCGTTGGGCAGGCGTGGCCTTAAGCAGGCGCGGATACCATACTAGCGGTACGGTGATGACGCGGCCATCCTGCAGATTAACGCTAAGAGCGTCGTCCGTAGACTGCACGTCCAACACACGCTCATCTGCCGCCGATGCCGAAAAACTCATTTCACACCTCCAGAAATGCTTCTCTGCTTTGCCACAGCCAATTGTATCCGTTCACTCGAGGAGGGTAATAGGCGGAGCAGCCTGTAGCTGAACCTCCCACGGTTTCATTTCTGTTTCGAAGTGGTCAATTTCAGCCTCCAAGCCTAGTGAGAAAACCTTGCTCTGCAACCTCATAACGAGCATGAAGATGCAAGTTGCACTATAGATAGTGATATCGCACTCGCGGCGCCTGTTTTGGATCGAGACTTTTTGTTCTCGGTCTCGGCCATCGAAGCCAGAGGTCATCGTCGCATGAATCCGAAGCGTTGGAAGCGTGTACGCGTTTACGAAGAACTGACCATATGGTTCCCGCACTTTTTGAACCATGCTGGCGAAGTCGATATCCCACGTACTTTGTGTCCGTTTCGTATCGCACTTCTTGCAATCCGTCGTTTGAAATTCGGGCTTCACTTGCGCGTACCATTCTCGGATTCGAGCAACGGTTGGTCGACCGACAACCTTCTCAAATTCTGCTTCGGTGAACACCTTTAGGGCGGCCTCCATTGCCCTATGCGCTTGGATCCCACTGAAACGATAGAATCTCCGGGCCTTTTCCGGGTTCTGCTCGATATAGGCCAGCGTGACTGCCCGCTCGTAGAGGCCTCTGAAGACTTTCGACGCGCCATCGGCGTAACCATTCGCCGCCAAGAAGACTACCTCACAGAAATCGTCTCGGCACGTATGTCCCACGCTGAAAGCAACATCTTCAAGGTGATTCTTATACTTCACCCGTCGGCCAAAACACTTGTTCCCGATAGTCATCAGACCTTCAAAGATGGCCACGAATGCCGGGTCCCGATCGAAGAAAGCTTTCGATTCTGTAGTCTCCCCAAATTCGAAGGTCATAATCATTTCCGCTTTCTGACCCTACCAGCTTTAGCGTCTCGTCACTTATATTCAACAGCACACACCTATCACTGGGCCACAAAAAAGGCCCCACTCTCGCGAGCAGGGCCTTTGATCCAAGCTAACAGCTAAGAGCTAGAAGCTAGCAGCTGTTTAGTACATTCCGTCCATGCCGCCACCGTGTCCACCACCACCGGCCGGAGCTTCCTTCTTTTCCGGAATCTCCGCCACCAGCGCTTCGGTCGTCAGCATCAACGCTGCGATCGAGCCGGCGTTGGTGAGTGCGGTGCGCACTACCTTCGTCGGATCGAGCACGCCCGCCTTGACCAGATCTTCATAGTCGCCGGTCAGGGCGTTGTAGCCGTAGTTGATGTCCTTCGAGTCGTTGATCTTGCCCAGAACCACGGCGCCCTCTTCGCCGGCGTTCTCGGCGATCTGGCGCAACGGCTCCTGCAAGGCCTTCTTCACGATGTTGAGCCCGATCTGCTCATCACCCTCGAGCTTCAGCTTGTCGAGAGCCGACACGCAGCGCGCCAGTGCCACTCCGCCGCCGGGGACAATGCCTTCTTCCACGGCCGCACGAGTCGCATGCATGGCATCTTCCACGCGGGCTTTCTTTTCCTTCATTTCGGTCTCGGTCGCGGCGCCGACTTTGATCACGGCCACGCCACCCACCAGCTTCGCCAACCGCTCTTGCAACTTCTCGCGGTCGTAGTCGCTGGTCGTCTTGTCGATCTGGCTGCGAATTTCCTTTACGCGGCCTTCGATCTCCGAGTGCTTGCCCTTGCCTTCGACCAGAGTGGTGTTGTCCTTGTCGATGGTGAGCTTTTTGACCTGGCCGAGATCGCTGATCTGCACGTTCTCCAGCTTGATCCCGAGATCCTCCGTGATGGCCTTGCCACCCGTGAGGATCGCGATATCCTGCAACATCGCCTTGCGACGATCGCCGAAGCCCGGAGCCTTCACCGCCGCGACTTGCAGCGTGCCACGCAGTTTGTTGACGACGAGGGTAGCCAGCGCTTCGCCTTCCACGTCCTCAGCAATAATCAGCAACGGCTTGCCGCTCTTCGCAATCTGCTCGAGCAGCGGGAGAAGATCCTTCATCGAGCTGATCTTTTTCTCGTTGATCAGGATGTAGGCATTCTCCAGAGCAACTTCCATGCGCTCCGGATCAGTCACAAAGTAAGGAGACAGATAGCCGCGGTCGAACTGCATGCCCTCGACCACTTCCAACTGCGTCTCGAGAGTCTTCGACTCTTCAACGGTAATGACGCCATCCTTGCCAACCTTCTTCATGGCTTCGGCAATGATGTGGCCAATAGTCTCATCGTTATTAGCCGAGATCGTGCCAACCTGAGCGATCATTTCCCCCGAGACGGGCTTGGAGAATTTGTCGAGTTCGCCTTTGGCGCGCTCGCCGGTCTTCTTGTCGAACGCTCCGCAAACGAGAGAGACTGCTTTCTCGATGCCGCGCTTCATCGCCATCGGATTGGCGCCAGCGGCTACTGTCTTCACGCCTTCGCGATAAATTGCTTGCGCGAGAACGGTGGCTGTGGTGGTTCCGTCGCCGGCTACGTCAGAAGTTTTGCTGGCTACTTCGCGAACCATCTGGGCGCCCATGTTCTCGAGGCCGTCCTTGAGTTCGATTTCCTTGGCAACGGTGACGCCGTCCTTGGTGATGGTCGGCGAACCGAATTTCTTTTCAATGACTACGTTGCGGCCCTTGGGGCCGAGTGTGACCTTTACTGCGTCGGCTAGAAGATTTACGCCGCGCAGGATTGCCTGGCGGGACTCTTCTCCGTGTACGATTTGTTTTGCCATGATTCGTTTCTCCTATTTCAATTCTGTTTAATTAAGGTTTGTCATCCTCATAATTAAGGATTGTCATCCTGAGCGCCGCGCGAAGGATCTCCGCCAAATAAACTGCCGCGGGACCCAGCTACTTGCGTGAGCTAGCGAGTTCCTTCTTGACGCCAGCGAGGCCGCTCTTGTCGGTACCGGTGAGGACGCCCAGCACTTCGTCTTCTTTCATGATGATGAAGTCTTCGCCATCAATCTTGATTTCGGTGCCGGAATACTTGCCGAACAGGATGCGGTCGTCCTCTTTCACTGCCAGAGGGAAGGTCTTGCCCTCGTCGTTGGTGCGGCCTTTGCCGGTGGAAACCACGATGCCCTCTTGTGGCTTGTCTTTTGCGCTGTCGGGGATGATGATTCCGCCTCGTGTGGTGGACGCTTCCTCCACGCGACGTACCAGAATGCGGTCATGTAGCGGGCTAAATTTCGCCATGGTTGCAACTCCTTTCAAAAGTTGGGGTTAAAAGGTTGATGGAAATGGAAACCTATAAAATTGTTGGGATTTCGGCGTACTGTTAGCAGTCTCGCCTACTGAGTGCTAATTGTAGAGATGTGAGTCCGAAGTTGTCAAGGGGTTGCAGCGGGGTCTGTTTGCGTGTAATTTATAAGTTACCGGCTGTGTGATGGAAGTACGCCGTTACCAAACCGGTGTCGGCAGAAATCCTGTTAGCGAGTGGATTGCAGGACTGGCAGACTCCCATGCCAAGGCGAGGATTCGGGATCGGATTGATCGCATTTCGCAGGGCAATCTCGGAGATTGCAGGTCGCTAGGCGGAGGGTTGAGTGAACTTCGCATCGACTGGGGACCGGGCTATCGAATTTACTTCGGGATGATCGGTCGAAATTGCCTGCTCCTCTTGTGCGGCGGGGATAAGCGCAAGCAAGCTTCCGACATTCAGCGTGCACACGAATACTTGAAAGATTATAGGGAGAGGACACGCATACAGTGAAAAACAAAGCGAAGGGTAAACCCAAAGATATTACGAGTGTGTCGGACGACGAATGCGTAATTCGCGAGTTGCGCGAGGACCCCAAGTTCGCCGTTGAATACCTCAAAGTGGCGTTAGAAGACACCGAAGAACCTGGCGTGCTGCTGATCGCGTTGCGCCGAATTGCTGAGGCTCGAGGCGGCATTGCCAAGGTCGCCAAAGCCGCTGGCATCGAACGCGAGAGCCTGTATCGCGCCCTCTCGGCGAAGGGAAATCCTCGGCTGTCTACGCTGGTTGCCGTGACTAAGGCGGTCGGTTTGAAGCTTACAGTCGAAAGCGCGCGCTAGCAGCCGGTGCCAGAACGATTTATATCTGGATTTGCATCTGGATTCGTATCTGGATTTATGGGCGGTGTCCAAAAGTCAGGACATCACCGATTAGTGTCTGGATTTGCACCTGGATTCGTATCAGGATTAGTGTCCGGATTTGCACCTGGATTCGTATCAGGGTATGCCTTCAGGCATACCGTAACCGGCGCGCTATAAAATCGCCTTCAGGCGCTGGCCTCCCGTCGATTATCGAGACGCCGCGACTTTCTCCAACTCTTTCTTCAGATCATCCGGCTTAAACCCGAAGGGTCCGGGCTTGCTCTTGTAGGCTACGCGGCCGGCTCCGTCAATCAGGTAGAGGCGATCCGGCCATCCGGTGTAGGCTTGCTCGGTTGAATTGCCAAATTCGTCCAGGACAGCGGGAATTTTAATTCCCAACTTTCGCACGCAGGAACCCGCGACCGCGCTGCGTTCCTCTTCACTCTTCGGAGTGGTGAAAACAACCTGATCTTTAATATTGCTCTCCGTCTGCCAGACGTCGCTGGGATGCGCCTCGGTAATGTAAACCACGAGGAACGCGATCTGGTTTCCGTACTGATCGTAGAGCTTGTTGAGGGCAGGAACCTCCCGCCGGAACGGAGGTCACGTATAGCTGCCAAACACCAGCACGACCGGCTGGTGCTCGCGGGAAAATGTTGCAAGCTGAATCTGTCCAGACTTGTCCAGTTTGGTGAGCAAAAAGTCTGGGGCGGCGTCGCCAACCTGCAGACCTCCAGAGCGTGCGCGCAGCCACAAAGTTTCAAACGGCAGCACAAGAAATGCCACCGGACCAGGTATCTTCGCCATGAACCGCCCAAAAGTCTCTGGAGGCCGTCGCATGATTCCGTACAGCACGCCGCAGGCGGCCAGCCAGACCACCGCGAGCACTATCAGTATTCGGATGATTAGTCTTTTCACGGTTGGACGTTCTAGGTGCACAAAGCCCTCTTAGGAAATTTGGACCACGCTTCCTGCAGAAGTATACCTTGAGGCGGCGCGGCGGTCCTGAGCCAGTGGCGAGAAGAATCACAATCCCAAGTAGGTGAGGCTCGTGGAATCCCACCTTTTGCAAAGAACGCAAAAGGTGGGCACCTGGCTTGAGTCTAGATAGGATTGACCCACTCCGTGACCGGAAGCAGCACGTGCCTATACGGCGTCGGAAGGCTCAATTCGGTGTACTTTTCAATTGTCACATCAAGCTTGCCGTCTTTTGGAATGTAAATGCCAAAAGTATTTGCCTCCAGGGTGCGAGGCAGGGACTCGCGGCGAGCACCCGAGCTGCCGCACCCTATGACGTACACTGGGCGCGGAATATACTCCCCATCACTGAAGGTTTCCGGCAACCGCGAAGAGGTGCCAATGAAAGGCACATGCTGGTGTCCATGCAGAACGAATTGTATGCCGAACTTCTGAAATTCCTCAATCAATTCACCGGCATCTAGGCACAGACTCACTGGCCGTTTGTCGTCGGGTATTTCAATTGAGCCGACAGGCATCAAATGATGATGCACAACAGCGAAGAAAATCGGCTTTGTGGTGCCTTTCTCCTGTTTCAGCGACTCGGCGATAAAACTCAGGAGTCCTTCATAGCGATGCTTCGCAACGTATCCATATTGCTTTAAAGCGTCGCTTCTGACGCGTGACGAATTTAGCTCAATGAATATTAGGTCCCGGCCCGAAGCCGTTTTGTAGCGCCGCACCCGTTCCAACCCGGTGCGAAAATCAGCTTTGAAGAAACCCTCGAGGAAGCCTTTGTACGGCTGCTCGTGCTTATAGTCCCTAGTTGGGTGATCAATGTCCACTGTCCACAGGTCATGATTTCCCGGTATGATTACACAGTGTTCCCTTCCTAGCCGCAGGGCTCCCAGGAGTTGATCAAGAAAGTGCTGCGCGTCCGGATAAGCTTCTCCCTTTCCTTTGGTAATTAGGTCTCCTGAAACGACGACCACTCCAATCGGGATTCCTAGACCGTGTCTGATCCGGGTCGAAATGATTTCCCAAAGGGGTTGAGTCGTCACTCCCGCTTCAGGCTTTGGTCGGTCCATCGCAAAACCGTGGGATTCTCCGAAGTGAAGGTCCGAAATATGGAGTATCGCCTCTCCCTTGGTCGCGGTTGAGGCCATGGTCCAATTTGGACCGGGCCTGATCTGGACGGTGCTCGGGTCGCTATCATTCGTCCAGAACACTTCGTAGAGCGTGGAATCCAAAGATGGAACCGCTCCAAATTCGCGTTCAAACTCGGCCCGCTGAATCGTATCAATGGACCGAAACCTAAACCAAGCTGGACACTTCTGAGAACGGTAATATTCGGGCGTCAGATCGGGACTGGGGGTGCTTATCGGGCTCCCGTCCGGCGAGTAATGCAAGTCAGTGCACTCGGCGACATGAAAGCTCTCTTCGCCTTTCCGGTTCAACAATCCGATGCGCAGCGCGGATTGCTCAGCGGTAATCTCGGATTTGAGCTTCTTGAGAACGTCGAGGGACGGCAGCTCCGCCTCCTTTCTCCACCAGCCCCACCAAACTGCTTTGCCGGAGCTGATTATTTCTAGGTGGGCGCCCACTGTCGGAATGCTCTCTGCATTGCTGAATCGCAAAATTGCGGTTAGACGCATCTTAGCTCTCCAAGCCGAGGAACGCCCCTAGCTGAGAGCCAATTTGCTTGCCAAATCGGTTCTCGTATCCCCGCACCACCGAATCTAAACAGTCGCCTTCCGCGAGTCGATCCAATATCTCGGACAACGCCTGCGAGTCCCCGACGCTTGCGACCCGATTCTTCGAGGACCAGACATGAATTCTTTCCCGGGAACCATTTCTCGCGCTTACTGCAGGAAAGAGGAAACTGTCCGCGACCGGAGTCAAGAAGGAATACGACCGTTCAGTCGTCGCATTTCGGAGCTTGACAACTTGAGGTCCGATTACGAACGTCTGCCACGCGCCATCGACGTCCACCCGGCGTGGCGCGGCGGGAAATGCCGACGCAATCGGCTTCGCACCCTTGATCACGACAAGGTCTCCATAACGCCAGTCGCCAATATGAACTCTGCATGCCTTCAGTGCTTCATGCTCAAAAAGGGGTGTTTCATATGCCAAGGCGTCTTCGATAACGTCAACCCTGCCAACCGCCGATGCGAGATCGAGGATGAGATCTCTCTCCAGTGTTGCCGTTGCTCGAACGAGAGGAGGGAAAAGGGCAAATACAATCATGCCGCCTGGCCGGACGACGCGGGATGCAACTTCCAGCCATGCGAGGATGTCCGCGACATACCACGGAGCGTCAAAAATGATCACATCAGACTTGAGGTTCAATCGCTTGCCCTGGAGCGCATCCATTATGTGGACCTCGGAAGCACGCATCAAATCGGGGAAACGCATCAGTGAGTGGGCGTTCTTGTCCACAAAGATTACGTTTTTGCCTTGCTTGATCGCCGCTGATGCCACGGTGGGAACACCGATGCACACTGCGACGGTCTGATCGCTTAGGAATTCACGGCTGACTTCTAGAGCCGCCGCAGCGGTGAAGTACCACTCATAATGCAAAGCGTGAAGCTGCGGAGCGTAGTTCGTAACTGGATACTCGCTTACCGATTCGCAACGCGTTTTCAGGTCTCTATTGTATTCAACAACATCGGACGGAAACGCTCCGCGCATTTTGGAAAGGATCAGGGACGGCGAATCATGTTTGGAGATTAAATAACCAAGTTGATTGCCGACCGACTGACAGTATCGAGCGTTCAGTTCATCTGCTAACACCCGCGACGGCGAGAGGATGCTATTGAGCGCTGTAGAATACATACGAGGCAAATGATCAGCAGGCAAGCTCTGCAAATGACGCAACACTATACATCAATTATTCCTTAATTTGTAACATCTCTTCTAGAGATTCGTTGGGCGTATCGAGAGAATGATCAAATCTAATGCGGGGGATTCCCAGGGAAGAGCAGCCATTGAACTGAGGACTCATCACGTTCCTTGCTCGGAAGCTCCGAGTATTTGGCCGCTCGCCCTTTCGACAAGCTCACCGGGTATTTCCTCGCGTTCTGCTGCAACTTGCGTAGCACGGCTTCCGCCGGATCGACTCCGACTTCATGTGACAATAGGAACGCATAGATAAGAACGTCGGCAATCTCCTCCGCCACTCGCCGCTTTCCTTTGAGTGAGCCCAGAAAATCCAGAACTTCTGCATCGGTTTTCCATAGCATGAGCTCCTGCACCTCACCAGCCTCTATTGATAGCGCGGCCGCGACGTGCCTCGGGGTATGGAATTGGCCCCAATTCCTGGCGTCTCTGAAAGCTAGTATCTCGGATAACAATTCGCCAATACTGTCCATTAGTGTCCCGTCATTGGATCATCTCTGAGAGTCGTGGAGCAGTCCAACACAAACTTCGCCGATAAGAACCGGCTTGAAAACAATGAGTTGGGCCAATTCTCCACAAGGTTCAACAAGCAGCTGCACTGGGATGAGGCAACATCCCGAGAGGCCTGCCCATAGAACGCTCTTTGCCGCAACGGAGATCGCTGTGATTAGATTCGCGAAAGGCATAGCCGAAGCCGAGCACTCTGCCACAAATCCACAGCCCCATGTGACATCTGACCTTGCGCTCCAATTCCGATTCGTTCATCCTTGTCCCAGCAAGGGTCGTGTATCGAACTGGGAGAGCCTGACTGCAATCGGGCCGTAACTCTTTTGTTCGACGTACTTTGCCCTTAAGTCTTTTAGAAGACGTATTTTGCGGGGAATTTCTTGCTAACTTGGTGATTCCAATAGCGGCGGTAGGGGAGGGGTGACCCTGAAATATCCAGTTCACATTCCGAAAACCGAGTTCCCCGATCAGTCCCCGATCAATAAAAGACCAATCACATTCGCGACGACGAAAAATAATTGTGCGGAGGAAATAATCTGGCGGCTTCTGGAATCTGGGTTAAGATTGAAGCTATGCCATTCATACTGGAACACCTCACCAGCCTTCGTCAGGAAATCACGGATTTACGGAACATGAACGCTCAAAGTTCGAGCCGGAGTACGGACAGCCAGATTGATCAGTCGGCGGTCGAGATGCGTGCCAACCGTCTGGCAGAAATCAAGAAAGAATTGTCGCAAATGCTGAATCGCCCGGAAGATCCCAGAGTATGGTGGGAAAAAGGCGGTCGGCGGAAGCGGGTAGCGTAGCGCGGAGATGTTGAGAATTTCAGAGGATTGTGAGAGCGCGGCTTAAGAGCCGCGCTTCTTTCATTTTGGTGGAGTCAGGCCCCCGGGGCGTGGTTGTGGTGCATAGAAGGTAAGGAGGCAGGATCACAATCAAAATCAAAGTCAAAAGCGGACGGACGAAGGCGTCCGTCCCCACACGATCTTACCCGCACGAGCAGCTTGCAAAATTGGCGGGACTCGGGCAACCTCGATGGGATGCTCCGAACGCATAAGCTCTTTCTCTTGTCTTTATTTTTGATCATGATTTTTCTGATCGCGACTAATGGCTGGGCGCAGGATGGGCCCGAAAAAGGTGGGACCGAAGTACAGGTCTGGGCTGGCGGCGGTCACTCGGTGCCGGGCGGGACTCAGCACACTGGCGCTTTCGATGCCGGCTTGCGCTACGGTTGGGTAATTACGGGCCCGCACTGGCCAGGAATTTTGCGAGGACGATTCGAGTACGCAGTGGACGCGGTGCCGGTGTACCTGATTTTTCAGCCGGCGAATACCGCGTATGGCGTGGGATTCAATCCGTTTGGACTGAAGTGGAATTTCGAGCGGCGCGGACGATTCTCGCCCTATTTGGAATTGGGCGGTGGAGTGATGTTCAGTAATCACAACGTCCCGACTTATACCGACAACGTGAACTTCACGCCCAGCGCGTCCTTTGGCACGCACGTTCTTGGCGAGAAATACAACTGGAGCGTCGAGCTGCGCTATCTGCATATATCGAGTGCGGGGTTGGGGAACTACAATCCGGGAATCAATACGGTGCAGGTACGGATGGGTGTGGGGAAGTTCTGGAAGGGAAAGTAATCCCGGCTGACGCGTCCATCGTGCAAGCAGACGCGCCTGGTCAACGATGTAGCGATGTGAAAATCCCCCTCGACGCACTGTCAAGGGGGACTTTTCCGGGATCACTCAGTACGGCAACGACTAGTCAGCTAGGGCACCGTTACCGTGTGTGTGCCCTGGTCTGGAGGGCAGCAGCTCACAATATAGGGGTATACCTGATTCAGAGCGGGGACGGCGATTGTGGTGATGTCTCCGGGAAACAGAATCGTGTATTTAAGCCCATTGTTTCCCGTGGTGTTTGGACTAAAGGGAAATACGTTGTTGGAGCCGGCCTGGCCAAGGGTACAACCACCTGGCGGGATGCCTTGAAACGCAACTTGGTGGCCGTTGTCCCCGGTAAAATCAGAGCAGATGTTCGGGGTGTAGGGTCCTACGTTACCTGCTCCTTTACCCTTCGTTTGTTTTTTTTGTTTCTTCTTTGGTGTCTTCGGTTTGCTGGCAGTGCTTTTCTTCTTCGTGCTAGCGCTCTTTTTTTTTGCCGGCTTTGTGGTCCTTTTTTTTGCCGGTTTCGTTTTCTTCTTTTTTGCCATGCTGACGTTCCTTTCGGGTTGCCGAGGCGCTGAACAGCGTCGAGGCGGATTTGGTGAAACCTTTAGCTAGTTAATACGCTGCGTAGGGCCCGTTCCCAGCGTGAACTTTACGGATGTGAAGACTTCATCAACTGCTGGTAACTCGGATTGCTGGCCAGATTGGCGAACTGGGGGTCGCTTCGAATCTTATCGGTGGTGTAGCCCGCCTGCACGGCCTTACCCAGCCATTCAATTGCCAGTCCGGTTTCGCCCAGTTGGTCATAGACTCCAGCCGCGTCCAACAGTATCTCCTTGTCGCTGTGCCCATACTGCAGGGCCTGCCCCAAATAGAGCAGGGCATGCTGCCGATCATTGAGCATGGAATAGTAACCCGCCAGCGAGCTAAGCACAACCGGGTCACGAGGATTTACCTTTAAGTCCTGCAAAGCAAGTTCGATCGCTTTGCGATCCGGCGCCACCGCCTCGTCTTTCTTGCCACTGTAGTAGAGGGCTACGCCCAAGTTGCCCCAGGTGACTTGCTGCTGCGGGTCGAGCTTGGCTGCCTCTCGGTAGGCCTTAGCTGCGTCGTCAAAGCGCTTGAGGCCGAAGTACGCCGCTCCCAGATTGACGTATCCCGGATAGCTCGGGCGGATGGCTATGGATTTTTGCAAAGGATCGATCGCCTTCTCAAACTGGCCGATTTCATCGTAGATGGATCCGACGTTCACATAGGTGCCGTACCATTCGGGAGCGATCTGGATCACCTTGGCATACATTTGCAAGGCCTGGTCGTACTCATTGCGGCGGCGGTAGAAGGTGCCGAAGGAGTTGTAGCTGAAGCGGCTGTTGGGGTGAGCTTGGATGGCCTGCTGGTAGGCCTTTTCGGCTTCAGTGATCTTGCCTTCGTGTTCGTAGGCCAGGGCCAGGCCAATGGCAGCTTCTTCGTTGGCGGGTTCGAGGCCGAGGGCGAGCTGGAATTCGGCGGTGGCTTCAGAGTAGTGTCCGGTGCCGTCATTGATAAGGCCTAGGCAGACGTGGCCTGCGGCCCCGGAGTTTCCGAGCTTCACCGCTTCATTGCAGCCAGCTTGCGCGGGTGCGATCCATTGCTTCTGCTTGGTGTCGGAATACTTGAACCAATAGCTTTCGCCGAGAACGGCTTTGGCCATACCGAAGTTGGGATCGAGCTTGAGGGCGGTTTGAGCCATCATGGCTGCGATGTCAAGCTTTTCGGCTTTACTGTGATCGAGCATATACCCCTGGGCCTGGAGATAGTACTGATAGGCTTCGGCATTATCGGTGCCGTGATACTTGAGGGCGGCCTCTTCTTCCGGTCGCAACTGAAGGCGTAGGGCTTTGACGGTTCCTTGAGTAACGTTTTGTTCCACCGCGAAGGCGTCGGTGGTGGGGACGCTGACAGAGCTGCCACCAACCGCGGCGCCGGTCTGGGCATTGAGCAAAGAGTAACTAACCTTAACCAGGTCGGCGGATTGGGGCTCGAGAACGAGAGTGAGGCCGAGATTTGCGCCGAACATGTGGGCGGCGTCGGGCAGCGTGGAGATTTTCTTTTCCTGCAGACTGCCGGGCGGCACCACTTCAAACGCGCGGTCTTCTGTGAGCTTGCCCAGTTTGGCGGCGATACTTTCAACCAGTCCTTCGCCGAGTGCGGCGAGTTTAGGGTCCGCGTTGGCGGCAGCGGCGAACGGAAGAACAGCGAGGATTTTGGTTTGCGGAAGCCCTACGGGCTGAGGTTGCGAAGGGTTTTTGGCCGACGGCGAGCGAAACAACTGCCTCGCGGGAGGGTAGGCCAGGAGCGCCGCTAATACTGCGAGAACGATCGCCACCGCAGCAAGAGCGCGGTACTGATGAAATCGTCCATCGGTGGATGGACCGTGCTTGGGCCGTCCACCCTCTTGAACACGTCGAAGGTCTTCTAAAAGGGAGGCAGCGGTGGGGTAGCGGAGGTTTGGATCCTTGGCCAGTGCGTGAGAGATAACGCTCGAGAGAGGGCCGGGAACGTTCTTAAGCGAGGGCGGCTCGGTGTGGACGATGCGGGCAATGGTGGTGGCGAGACTGTTGGTTTGGAAGGGTTGCTCGCCGCCCAGCATCTCGTAGAAAACCAATCCGAGAGAAAAGATATCCGAGCGGCCGTCGTCGGGTTGCTGCAGCAGGACTTCTGGAGCCATGTAGGCGGGGGTGCCGCCCGAGGCGGTCATGGTTTCCATGCTCTTGGTGGCTTCATCGGGGTTGCTGTTCCAGGCACGTCGGGCGACGCCGAAGTCGAGAATCTTTACCCGGTTGCCGGGCGTGAGCATGATGTTTTCTGGCTTGATATCGCCGTGGATGATTCCTTTTTCGTGCGCGGCATGCAGACCTTCGCAGCACTGGGTGGCGATAGAAAAAAATTCATCGGTGGAGACGGGGCGCCCCAGGCGATGGCGCAGGGTCTCGCCTTCGATGTACTCCATGACCAGCCAGAGTTCGCCGGCGTGCTCGACCACATCGTACATGGCTCCGATGCTGGGATGGTTGAGAGCGGAAGCGCGCTGGGCTTCCTTGAGCAGACGTTTGCGGTCGGCATCGGTGGAGTTGGCGTGCGGGGACATGCGCTTGATGGCGACAAAGCGCTTCAGCGTCGTGTCTTCCGCGCCGTAGACCTGTCCCATGCCGCCAGCGCCGAGCCGCTTCGAGATTACGAAGCGACCAACGGTGGTGCCCGTCAGGGCATCGGCAGCAGCCGCAGCAGGGGGCGTCTTGATCTGTTCTGCCATGAACGAAGTGCCCGCCGGATGCGCCAATTCTAGTCTTAGTTGAGGAGGAAACCAAAGAGAAAGTGGGATTTGGCACTCGCATCACACAATCTATACCCCAGGGGACGCAGGGTTCACAGGGTAAATCGCTTGACTTCGTCGACGCGAGCTTGCCTACGTTACTCCGCCCGGCTATTCTTCTGACCTATGTCTACGCTGGTGGAATGCGTGCCGAATTTTTCCGAGGGATGCGACAAGGGCAAGGTGGACGCCGTTGTTGCCGCGATGAAAGTGGATGGCGTTTACCTGTTGGATCGCGAAATGGATGCGGACCACAACCGGAGCGTGATTACGCTGGTGGGGAAGCGGGAGGCGATTCAGGAGGCGGCCATTCGCGGGGTAGGGAAGGCTGCGGAGTTGATTGATCTGAATGTACATAAAGGCGCGCATCCGCGGATGGGTGCAACCGATGTGGTGCCGTTCATTCCGATTGATGGCGTGACGATTGAAGACTGCGTTGCCATGGCGCGGCATGTGGGAGAGGAGATCTGGAAGCGCTATCAGATTCCGGTGTATCTCTACGAGGCGGCGGCGACGACCCCGGAGCGGCAGAATCTGGAGAACATCCGGCGCGGCCAGTTTGAGGGAATCCGGGCGGAGATTGCCACGAATCCGGCGCGGAGGCCGGACTTTGGCGAAGCTAGACTGCATGCGACCGCGGGCGCGACGGTGGTGGGTGCGCGGAAATTTCTGATTGCTTACAACGTATTTTTGAACACCGCCGATGTTGAGATCGCGAAGAAGATTGCCAAGGCGGTGCGATTTTCCAATGGCGGCATGCGCTTCGTGAAAGGTGCAGGGTTTCTGGTGCGGGGCATGGCGCAGGTTTCCATGAATCTGACGGATTTTGAGCAGACGCCGGTGCATCGCGTGTTTGAGATGGTGAAGCGCGAGGCGGCGCGATACGGAGTGATGCCGGTGTCGAGCGAGATCGTGGGATTGATTCCAAAGAAGGCTCTGGAGCAGGCAGCGGAGTGGTTCCTGCAGGTCGAGAATTTCGATTCATCGCTGATCCTGGAGAACCGGCTGATGGCGGTGATGAGCGGGAAGATGGCGGTGGGTGGGTTGAGGGCGGGACTCGATCCGTTCGTTGAGCAACTCGCCGCGCCGACAGCGACTCCAGGTGGCGGCAGCGCAGCGGCCGCAGCTGGCGCGATGGCGGCGGGACTGGCTGTGATGGTGGCGTCGATGTCGCGCGGGAAAAAGGCGTATCTGCAATATGAAGCGCAGTTGAGTGCGGCGATCGCGAGACTGGGGCCGCTACGGGAAGAGTTGAAGGCGGCGGTCGATGCGGATGCGGAGTCTTATGATGCCGTGATGAAGGCTTACAAGTCGGCGAAGACGTTAGACGCGCAAGAAGGCGAGGCGATGATTGAAGCTGGTTTGAAACAGGCGACTAGCGTTCCGCTGGGAGTGGCGGAGAAGGCGCATGAAGTGGGCCAGATCACAGAGAGCCTGTTCGCGATCAGCAATCCGAACATGAAGTCGGATTTGACCACCGCGAAGGCCTTGGCCCGCGCGGCGATTACGGGCGCGATGGCTAATGTGGAGATTAATCTGGCGTCTCTGAAGGATCAGGCTTTCGCGGCGGAAGTGCAAAAGAGGATGAACACTATCGCGAACTCGACGTCAAACTAACTGACAGCCTTTCCGCGGAACTGCCGGAGTCCGATAGCCAGGAATAGTGCGTCAAAGATGGTCAGCACCACCAGCACAGCGATCACCGGGAGATGCGGGAACTGGGGCACGAGCGTTCCTCGCAACCCTTCGCTGGCGTAAACCAGCGGATTCACTAGCACGATTTTCTGCAGAATCGGAAAATGCGACAGCGCGCTCCACGGATAATAAGTGCAGCCAAAGAAAATCATTGGCGTCAAAACCATGCTGAACATCAGGCCGATGTGAGCCTGGTTGATGCTGCAACCGAGTGCCAGCCCGCCGCAGGCGGAGAAGAGCGCCACCAGCACTGTCACTCCGGCAAAGCTCAGCGGAGAACTCAGGTTCAATTCCACTCCCGGCCTTAGCAGCAGCCAGGCTGCTGGAATTACAACCAAGCCCGCAAGTAACGCTTGCATTGTTCCAAAAAAAACTTTCTCGATGGCCAGCCAGGAGATTTCCATTGGAGCCAGCAGGCGGTCTTCGATCTCGCGAGTGAACTGAAACTCAGCGATCAGCGGCATGGCGACAGCCCAAACGCCGGTGAACACCATGCTGATCGCCATGATCCCGGGCAGCAGCAAGCTCTTGTATGCGGCGGGCATGTAGCCGCTGCTTACCATGACGCGGCCAAAGATAAAGACGAACATCATGGGCTGCAGGAAAGTTTGCAGCAGCAGGGGAACGACGTTGCGGCGGGCGACATGAGCATCGCGTGCCAGCAAGGCAAGAAAAGTTTTCCAGTTCATTCGCGCAAGCTCCTGCCAGTGTGGTGCAAGAAAAGATTCTCCAGGCTGGGCTCTGAAATGTGCACATCGCACAATTCGATGTTGGCGCTGGAGGCGAGATTTGCAATCTCAGAGACCAACGGGCCTCCGCGATCAGCGTAGACGTCGGCGGAGTTGTCGTTTGCAGAATCTGCGTTGGCGCGCACCTCCGTCACGCCAGTTAAAGTCTTAAGGCGCTGGAGCAATTCCGGGGAGAGGTGGCCGAAGCGCAGACGCAGGAGAAATCCACCGGGAACCGAAGCCTTCAACTCGGCGGGAGTGCCTAATGCGATGTTGCGTCCGTGATCGATGATGGCCACACGCTGGCACAGAGCGTCCGCCTCTTCCATGTTGTGCGTGGTCAGAAGAATCGTCTTGCCGCTCTGGTTGTATTCGCGAATGATCTCCCAGAGAAGCAGCTTGGTTTGCGGATCGAGGCCGGCGCTGGGCTCGTCCAGAAAAAGCACTTGCGGATCATGCATCATGGCGCGCGCAATGGAAAGACGCTGCATCATGCCGCCGGAAAATCCGCGCACCATCTGATCGGCACGGTCCCGAAGTTTGAATTGATCGAGGAGCGCGTCGGCACGTTCGGAGCGTTGGCGAGAATCGAGTCCAAAATAAGCGCCGTGGAACAGCAGAATTTCGCGCGCGGTGAGGGAAAAATCCAAGTTCGGCCGCTGCGCCACCACTCCAATCAGCCGCTTGACGGCGACCTGTTCTTTCCAAACATCGAGGTCGCCAATCCAAGCCTGGCCCGCGGTTGGCCGCACGCGGGTGGTGAGGATTCCCACGGTGGTGGACTTGCCCGCGCCGTTGGGTCCAAGCAGGCCGAAGATTTCCCCAGGCAAAATCTCAAGCGATAGGCCGTCGAGGGCAACGATCTCCGGCTTAGGCTGCTTTTCGCCCTTGCTCCGCCCGGGGCTGAGGCCGAACCCGCCAGAAGCGAGCGGAGGCGGTGATGTGAAGACTTTGCGTAGATCGCGGGTTCGAATGCCGGCCAACATATTCTTGCGATGGAATCAGAAGGGTGGCGTGATTGTCAATTCGCTGGTGAAGGTCGGACTAGCGGTCTTGGTCGATGTTGCGATGCTCCGCCGCTTGACCTCTTGAGAGGTTGCTGGAAAACTTCACGTGCGCCGGCTTAGTCTCCTGCACTGGTTGCTGGTGCGGGCTCGGTTCGGGAGCGCGCATCCCACCAGGCGTGGAATCCTTCGCGGGTAAGTTTGAAGATGGTGTGACGATTTTCCGAGATTACTTTCCACCAGGCGAAACGGCCGAGCATGGGGAAATAGATTCCGCGGAAACACAGCCGCGCGATCAGGATATTGACGCGATAGCCGAGCGGTTGGTCGTCGAGGGAATCGACCGCTTGAGCGATGGCTTCCGGGCCGTAGGCATGGGACCAGGCGTACTTCACTTCGGCATGGGCTTCGTCGATGGTCATTTTCAGGGGTGTGTGCGCCATGGCGAATGGGATGAACTCCTGCCAGTGTTTTGGGCGCGTGAGTCGGCCAGCCGCTGCGAGACGCTTCAGAAGCGGAGTGCCGGGCAGAGGAGTGAGAAGGCCGAAAATTGGCAAGCCCGGCGGCCAGGTTCGAACTTGTGCAAGCGTGCGCTCGGCAGCGCCGACGGTGTCATTGTCCATGCCGAAGATGAATGAAGTGATGGCGTAGACGTTGCGTTGCGCCAGGCGCTGCAGGACGGCTGCGTATTCTTCCGGCTTGTTGAAGCCCTTATTTACGTCTTTCAGGTTTACGGGATCGATAGACTCCATGCCGATGAAGACCCACTTGCCTCCTGAGGCGGCGATGAGGTCGACGAGTTCCTGATCGCGCAGGAGGTTGGCGCTGATCTGGGCAACCCAATTTACCTGGGCGCCTGCGGCGATGATGTCGCGCAGCAAAGATTTTGTGCGCTTGATATTGATGGCGAAATTGTCGTCGATAAAAAAGACGGCGATTTGCCCACGCTCTTTTTTGGCGCGCGCTTTCAGCAGCAGTAGTTCGTTGACCACGCTTTCGTTGGTGCGAAAGCGGATGGAATCGCCGAAAAATCCGGTGACCGTGCAGAACTCGCAGCCGTAAGGGCAGCCTCGTCCGGATTCGACTGGGACGATGCGGAATGTTCCCCAGCCCTCGCCAAGTTTCTGCAACCATTTCTTGGCGGATTTAGGGACAAGATTGAATTGCTTAAGGTCGATGGTGTCCCAGGGGATAACGGGATACTGTTTTAGCGAAGGCTTAAGCTCCTTGCCGGCAGCATCAAGAGGCGCGTAAATATCTTTGAGTTGGCCACGAGCCGCGTCCTCGACAATGCGCGGCCACGTGTCGTCGGCTTCACCGAGCGCCACAGCGTCAGCGTGGCGCGGGCCGCCGTCGCGACCAAGAGCTTCGTCCGCCATTTCTGTTACGTGAGGGCCGCCCATTACAACTGGCACGCCGACGGCGCGTACCGCGTCCGCCATGCGATAAGCCTTCGCAATCATTCTGGTCATGGCACCGATGCCGACCAAATCAATCTTCTGTTCGATCACGTATTGAGCAATTCCGGCTTCGTCCATCGGTTGGGCGTTGCCATCGATCAGCACCACTTCATGATTTGCGGGAGTGAGAGATTGCAGGAGGAACATCCAGAGATGCGGCATGAAATTGCGCGTAACCCCATTGTCGGGGTTGTACAGTAGGATTTTCAATAGAGGTCCCTGATTTCTGCTTGCGAAGTCCTGCGCCCAGAAATGCTCGGGAATAGTGGCTGGGTCAGGGATCATGTTACATGGAATTGTCCGTTACGGAAAGTTAAATGTTGTACACCGCACAAACTTGTGTTCGAGAAAGCTCAGAGGTGTTCCAAATTGGTCATAGGGCTAGCCCTTTTGGATGGGCAGAAAACCGGCTCGCTGGCTTAGAATGAGCTATCGGGTAACTGGAAGTTCTGAAATGGCATCTAACATCGCAAGATGTGGGCGGTATTCCGTTCATTTTGCTAGACCCTACCATCCTACGAAGAGGTTTGTCACCGTTATGAGAACCATCAAGGTTTGTCTGAGTTCTGCAATTGTGGTTGTAGTGCTGCTAGTGGCGGCGCAAGCGATGCCGCTGAATTCGTCGGCACGGGCCGTGGTCCCGGGAGACTTGCAGCAATTGATTTCGGTGGATTACCGGGCGCTGAAGGACTCGCCGACGGCGATGCAACTGAAACAGCAGGTTCTGCCGGACAACCTGAAGCAGTTTGAGGGCGCGCTGAAGAGAATTGGTATCGATCCCGACAAAGATGTCGATACGCTGTCGTTTGCCTCCTTCCGCAGCGGCAAACAGGGGGTTAAGGCGGTTGGGGTAGCGGCGGGACCGTTCGCCATGAAGGCCGTGCTCAAAAAGATGACGGTGCAGAAGATCAGGCCGACGAAGTATCGCAACTCGAGCATCTATCCTATGGATAGCATGGTGATGTGTTTTCTGGACGACAGCACGCTGCTGTTCGGAGACCTGTCGGCGGTGAAAGTTGCTCTGGATACGCGCGACGGAGAGGTGTTGGGCCTCGATACCAACCAGACCATGGCTGACATGATGTCCAGCGTGGATGGCTCGCCGGTGTGGAGCATTCTGGATCAACTGGGCACACAGAATGTGATGCGGTCGGCGCTCGGCGATGCGGCCAAGTTTGCCGACTATGACACCATTAAGAAGCGCCTGCTGGGGTCGCGTTATACCATGAATTTCAATGGAGGCGTGAACTTCGATTTGACGGTGGTTTCGTCCGATTCCATTAGCGCCGCCACGCTGTCCTCGGGTGTGAAATTGGGCCTGATCGCGAAGAAGATGAGCGCCACTGCTCCAGAAAAATTGGCTTTGGACAATACTAGCGTGGATTCCGACGGCTCGGACGTTAATCTACACTTCAAATCCAGCGACGATCAGTTTCAGTCAATCATGCACTCAGAGTTATTCGCGGCAGTTTCACACTGACGCGAAAGGATTTACCACGGAGGCACTGAGGCACTGAGACACGGAGAAAACCGGGTCTTGGTGCTTTTTATTCTTGGTCTAGGTTCGCGCATGATTCCTGCTCTAGTCGATCAGTCGCAGAGAAACCTACTTTGGCTTGCGTCCAGCGCGTTTTTCGCGGGCCCAGCCTGCCTTCATAACTTGACGTGAGCGGCCGAGAGCCAGAGCATCTTCGGGGACATCTTCCGTGATGCACGACGCCGCGGCAACGTAGGCGCCTTTGCCCACGCGTACCGGCGCGACCAGGGTGCTGTCACTGCCAATGAAGGCTCCGTCTCCGATCATTGTGGTGTGCTTATTGACGCCGTCGTAATTGCAGGTGATGGTTCCGGCGCCGATATTCACGCCCGCGCCGATCTCAGCGTCGCCCAGATATGTCAGGTGGTTGGCCTTAGAGCCCTTGCCCAGCTTGATCTTTTTAGTTTCCACAAAATTGCCGACGTGCGCGCCTTCCCCGATGTTGCTGCCAGGGCGCAGATGGGAATAAGGGCCGAGGAGGGCGTTGGGACCGATGCGGGCTTCTTCCAAAATGCAGCCGGGGCGGATCAGAACACCGTCAGCGATTTCGGAATCGCGAATCACGGAATAGGACCGAATATGGCAACCGGAGCCGATGCGCGAGCGGCCCAGGATCTGAACGAATGGTTCGATGACGGTGTCGGCAGCGATTTCTACATCATTATCGATCACGCAAGTTGTGGGATAGAAGATGGTCACCCCCTCGTCCATGAGGTGGTGACACTTGTGCATACGGATCTGATAGTCGATGAACGATAGTTCTTCGCGGGTGTTGGCGCCGAGAACTTCGGAGGCGTTTGCGGTTTTCCAGACGACGACGCGCTCGCCGGCTTGGCGCAGAACCTGCGCCGTATCGGTAAGGTAGTACTCCGCGTGGGGGTTGGCGGTGGAGAGCTTTTCAATGTGCTCAAACAAACGGGGGACGTCGAACGCATAGAAGCCGGCGTTGATCTCATGAATTTGTTTTTGAGCCGGGCTGGCGGATTTCTCCTCGACGATGGCCTGGACTTCGGCGCTACGGGGGTTTTTCCGGAGGACGCGTCCATAGCCGGCGGGATGCTCGAGGTCGGCGCTGAGCAGGGTCATCGCGGCCTGTTCGTCGAGGTGGAAGTTGAGCAGTTGGGCGATGGTTTGAGGCGTGATTTGCGGAGCGTCTCCGGAGAGAACAATGACGTGGTCGTAGCCGGACAGCACCGACTGCGCCACCATGAGGGCGTGGCCGGTGCCGCGCTGCTCAGCTTGCAGGATGAAATTAACGCCGGTGGGAGCAAAGACGGCGCGGACGCGGTCGGCTTCGTGGCCGATAATCGCGAAAATGTCCGCGGGCGGGACGACGCGCGTCGCCGCGGCGATAACATGCGCCAGCAGCGGTTTGCCGCCGGCTTCATGCAACACCTTCGGAAGCTGCGACTTCAGACGGGTCCCTCTACCCGCGGCCATGATGGCTACCGCCACGCGGGGGGAGTTCGATGAAGGTACGGGGGAAAATGTGGCAGCAGTAGCCCTTTTCGGCCCAGGAGACGCTTTCGTGGATTTTGTCATTCGCCCCAATATACCCTGAGCGCGAGCGGGACAGAAAGAGATACCAAGTCGAGAATCAGAACGCCCCCGACACTAGGAATTTTTGGTTCCGTGGATACGGAAAAAACCGTATGGAATCGACGCCGAGACTTCGGCAAGATCTGGAACGTGCCCTTCCGTCGGCTAGACGACCGCATCCGCGAGCTGTGTTCTGCGCTGACGTCAGCGAGAGAATACGAACTGCTCCCGCTCATTTCAGAACTTAGGTCGGCACTTCGTCAGCGTACCGAGACGGTGCGGAAACTGGCTGCTGCGAAGTTGGCGAGACCTGTAGATCAAGAACCGCAGGACGGGCGGTGCCAACGCTCAACGCACCCGGATGGCCGAGTGTTCTGGTCTTTCACCTGGTCCGCTCCAGTTCAAAAGACTATGCCTCCCGTTCCGAACTCCTCCATTTGCAATCGGCCTGCGCAACTTGAAATCGGCAACGCGAACGAGGACGGCACCGCGGCGAACTTCCAACCTCTAATGTCAGCGGAGCAAGATCCGCCCGCTGCGCAGCGTGCAGCATAATACCCGGGGATTGCAAGCCGCTCTGGGCGGCAATCGTTACGCCGGGAGGCCGCTACTACTCCGAGCCGCGAATCGCTCCGACCACCGAATCCTACCCGTGACCTGCATCACGACGAACAGAGTAACAATCGCGATGACGGTGATCGCCAGGCCCGTAAAGCCCTTCCAGAAGAATGCGTAGGAGAAAAGCACCAGATAGATCAACTGCGCCGTTCCCGCCTCAAGCGCAGCAAAGCGTAGTCCCACCACCAACCGCAGATAGCTCACCACCAATGCCACGGATACCAGCGATGCCAAAATCATGGCTGCATGGATCGAAATATGATCCACCAGATAGGCCAGGAGCAGATGAAACGCAAAGAAAGCCGTCGCCAGGAAAAAATAGTTCATGGGATGCAGATCGATCTTTCGCAGCGTAGTAATGATAAACATCAGAAAAAAGAAGAAGAACAATGACACCGGCGCGGCATAGCTGATTTCCCCCGCCAGCGGTCCGGGCTGCAACTTCGCGGGCATGGTCATGCCGATCTCGAAACCCGAAACCAGGTTCGAGTATTGCCAGGTCAGTTGCCAGCCGCCGGGGATAAGCTGCTTGGAAGTGGGCGAGAGCGTATCGTCGGCAAAGTCGATGTCTCGAAAATCGGTTTGCATGGTGAGCATGAAATCGCGCGCCTGCGCCACGCCATTCCCCAAATCGTAGCGCCAGGAATCCAAGCCTTGGGAGCGATACGCGACGTTCAGCGCAGCAGTTTGGCCCGGTCCTAAGCTCACCTGCCCCACGGTTCCTTGGTCGTCGGTAATGAGCGGAACGACCTGATCGTTCACCATCATCTGCAGCCCGTCGTAGATCGCTTTCTGGGCGGGAAATCTTAGCCGGAAAACTACCGTCTGTGGCTCCGCTGTGTCGTTGCGGAAGGTGTAATCCCCGGCGAAATCAACCGCGTAGGTGCTGTACCAAAGCAATCCCTTTTGCCGGGGAGTGAGCCGGAAGTTCACGCGAATCCGGCTCGCACTGACCGGCAGAAAAATCTGACGTTTTACGTTCTGGCTGTGAACTACGACCTTGCCATTCTCCACAGTCGTGGTGTTCTCGACCTCGCTGAGCGAGTAGGCCGCTGTCGGTGGCGACTGCTGTTGCGACGTGCCCCAGGTCGAGGCCACGTGGCCTTGCAGTTGCTCATTGCTGCCATAGGTGCGGGAGGAAATGGTCGAACCCAGAATCACCCACGCAATCGAAGTGCATACAAAGATGAACACCAGTGCCAGAATTTGTCGCAGCAAAAGAATTCCTCCCTTGCGATAGATCGCACTGGTTCAATTGCAAGGAGGTTGCCGCTGCGGATGCGCTGAGAGCAGATGAGTTAAAGGTGACTGACCGGGACGACCGTGTCAGCAAAGACACGCGTGTGTGTCACGGAGTACACGAGCGGCGGGTGGTCGAAGAGAGGGCTAGCTGGCCAGCTTCCTCAGAAATTCCCGTTCGTCCATGCGGTACTTGAAGGCCTTGCGCCCGTCGATGAACACGACCGGCACTTCGTCGTTGAACTGCCGCCGCAGTTCGCTGTCGCTATCCACATCCACTTCATGCCAGGTGAATCCACCCCGGCGCGAGAGCTTGGTAAGGCTCTCTTTGACCACCTCGCAAAGGTGGCAGCCCTTGCGCGAGTAAACCACGACTTGGCGGGACTCTGACACGCGGCGATTGTACATTTGCCGCCTCACCCTCTGGCAAGAAAAAAGACGAAACTAACACCGCACGACCGGCCGTTCCGCCTTTGGGGCCAAAGATCAGGAGTAGAATCCGAAAATGGTCGCACCCGATCGCAAGCCCCTTCACGGTAGAGCCTGCCTCATCACCGGCGGCGCCCGCCGTCTCGGACGGACCTCGGCCCTCGCTCTGGCCCAGGCGGGAGCAGATGTCGCCATCACGTTTCGCAATTCAGCGCGCGAAGCTCAGCAGACCGTCGTCGATCTCTCGAGCTTCGGCGTGCGAGCCTTTGCTCTGCGCTGCGACATCACCGACGAGGCTAGTGTCAAGTCCATGATGAAAGAGGCCGGCCGCGAACTCGGCCGCATCGACATCCTCGTCAACAACGCCGCCAACTACGCCACCGCGGATTTCGAGCGCATCACCTTGCGCCAATGGGATGACATGTTCGCCTCAAACACTCGCGGACCATTCCTGGTCTCGCGCGAAGCCCTGAAGTGGATGCGTAGAAAGCGCCCCGGATCGCAGTCCGCGAAGGGATCCGAGACGAAGATCATCAATATGGGTTCGCTCGGCGGCCTGCGTCCCTGGGCGACACACGCGCATTATTGCTCGTCGAAAGCCGCGCTGCACATGCTCACCAAGGTTATGGCGAAAGCCCTGGCCCCCGAAATCGCCGTGAACGCTGTTGCGCCTGGGATGATCGATTTGGGAGAGAAGGCGGCCGCCCCGTTCATGCGGCGCATGGCCAAACAGACTCCCATGGTGCGCAATGGCCGCGCCGGGGAAATCGCGGCGGCAGTTTTGTTCTTCGCCACAGCTCCACAATTTATTACTGGCCAGGTTCTGGCAGTGGACGGAGGGCTGGGACTCTAACCGACTGAGGCTCGGGAAGGGCACGGTTTCAGTCGTGCCGTTAGCCGTTGAAAATAAGTCCGCGCTTCAGCGCCTAAGGTTAAGCTCTTTTTGCTTGCGCGACGTTTCCTCCCAATTCGGATCCCGTCTGCTCTCACGCCTCAGCCGAAGTCGGGTCAATGATCCGCTTCACTTCGGAGACGCGGTTTGCCGGAAAGCCTCCCTGCCTGGCATGTTCCCGCACCATCTCTTCATTGGGCGCAATGTAGACGCAGTAAATCTTGTCCTGGGTGACATAGCTCTCAAGCCACTGAATCTGCGGGCCCAGATTCTTCAACACGCTGCAGGATTTTTGCGAAATGGCAAGAATCTGTTCTGGCGTTAAATTTCCCGCCTCAGGGATCTCGCGCTCAATGACATACCTTGGCATCTCTTGTTCCTCCGCTTGGATGTTTTGCTTCGAACTGAAGCACCGTGTGCCGGAAGATTTTATGCTGCGGCTCGGAAAATAGCTACCTGCTCCCTAAGAGTACCGAATTGCTGCTAAGTGGTTTTCTGCTCGGCTCCGTGCACACTCGGTGACTTGTCAACCACTTGGATCCTTGGCTGTTTGGTGCCAGGATGCGTAGGCAGGTAGTGCTAATATTTCGGGTTGCGGCTCGCCAGCAATTTCTAACCTAAAACAAATCGGTCAGAATAACATGTGAGAGAGATTCAAGAAGGAGGATTGATCCGTGTCGGACATTCGCGCCATCTTTTGGGACGTTGGTGGGGTTCTCCTCAGCAATGCTTGGGATCGCACCGAGCGCGCCGAGGCGCTAGAACACTTTCGTCTCAACGAAGAAGAATTTCGTGCGCGCCACGAGATGGTGGTTTCGTCGTTCGAGCGCGGCGAGATTTCGATCGATGAGTATCTGGACCGAACGGTCTTTTACCGCGAGCGTTCGTTCACGCGCGACGAGTTTCGGGATTACATGTTCTCCCTGTCGCGGCCGATGCCGGAAGTGCTGGCATTCGCGCGCTCACTAGCCGATTCCCACAACTACTTCATGGGAACGATCAACAACGAGTCTCGCGAGTTGAACTTGCACCGCATCGAGAAGTATGGCTTGCGCGAGATCTTCCGCGTGTTTGTGAGTTCCTGCTTTGTGGGCTTGCGCAAGCCCGAGAGTGGAATCTATCGCCTGGCGCTGGAAATTACGCAGATTGATCCGCACCAGTGCTGCTTCATCGATGACCGCGCTCTGAACCTTGAGTGCGCGGCCAAGCTGGGCATGAGAACGATCCAGATGCAAACACTGGATCAGTTGCGCGAAGACTTGGTGAAGCTAGGCGTGTAAAGCGGTGCCGCAGGCTCGTATTGCTTACCGGCCACTGGCCACTGATCACTGGCCTTACTGATCAGCTTCTGCGCGGCTGCGGCTTCGACGCCACTGGAGCAGCGGCTTTAGGGATTTCAGATTCTGCATTGGTTAGAGTGAGGTCGCTCGACCAGCATTCCGAGACCAGCTTCCACTCACCACCACTCTGCTTGGCGAAGACCCACAAATATTTACCGCGCTCTTCGCGGCGCTTGCCCGCTGTTCCGGGAACCAGCGCGCTGTAGCGCCCGACTTCATGTGCCATGTCGCCAACCACTTCCACGCGCATGGGTTCCAGCGCTACTTCGCCCAGACCAGACTCCAGGGCTGAGAAGAAGAACTCGCGTACCGCCGCCGCGCCGCGGAGCATGGGAAGATTCGATCGCAGCACCAGAGCATCGGGCGAGTAGAGTTCCAGAAGTTCATCGAGTTGCCGGGTGTTGCAGGCCAAAACCCATTCCTGGGTAAGCCGGCGAACCGCTGCCTCGCTGCGTGTCATGGGTTCGCCCTTGGCCGCGGCTTGGATTCGCAAACGGTCCGCTTCGCGAGCGCTCTCAGGAGCATTGGCCCGCGCCGCCGGCATAGCCAGTTCAGGTCCACCCTGGAAATAGTGGTGATGGTAATGATGGTGATAGTGGTGCGCGCCCGCGGGAGCGCCGGCTGGCGGATGAACCTCCCCTGCGGCTTCCGGTGCTGCGTGCAGCGTTTGAGGCAGTGGTGGTTCGTCGTTGACAACAGCCTCGCGAGCCGATTCAACGCCCCGCGATTCGTCAGCGCTCGCCTCACCGGCCGCGGTTCCCGTGGGAAGTCCGCACTGGCCGCAGAACTTGTTGCCTTCGCGATTTTGATGTCCGCAAGAAGGGCAAGCGATGGAGGAACCGAGGGGAGTCTGCGGTGTAGTCTCTTCAACGGCGGTTTCGGAATCCATCTTCATGGTCAGGCGCTGCATGGCTTGCAGAGCCGCCGCAATCGCTTCCTGATTCGGCTTCGGCCGCCGCATTTCTGGATAAAGCCGCTGATAGATTTCTCCCAGCGCGGGGTTGTAGGGACCAATGCTGGGAGCGGCGTCTTCGGTCTCCTGGGCGGGAGTTGTGCCCGATGGTTTACCGAGTTTCTTTTCTCTATCCACGGTAGCTGCCACAATTAAGCGTCTTCATTAGGTTGACGCAATGATTCATTCTAGCCCAAGCACTAGCATCTCGAGGTTCAACGCCGGGAAAATTCAATCTTTCCCTCGGCTTCGGTAGGCACGCCATTGCAGGTTGCGGGACGATAGCGCCAGGCGCGGACGGTTTGAAGGACATTGCGATCACCGGCAGGACCAGCACTCTCCAGAATGAGCGGGCTATGAACGCGCCCGTCGGCGCCGATGATAAAGCTAACCTTAACCTTGACGCCGGCCGCAGCCGGCAGCATCAAAGGATCGGGCGTTGTGAGAGCCTCCGGCGGTTGCGTATCTTCGCACCGGGCACGCGCGCTGACGTGGGGCACGTCGCTGAATTCGGAGGCGCGGATGGGACTCTTCCAAAGTTGGCGTTCGCGCTCCGACAATACTGCCCGCCGAAAACGCGGAGCGGCAGGTTGCACAGAGGCAGCCATCGGAATTGCGAAGATGAGAAACCAAGGCCAGAGGCGACGAAGCATGTGGTGAAATCCTCACGGGAGCTGGCTTTCGCTCCCATATACTTGACTTATCGGCAAGTGGGGGGCCAGCTTGCTTTCGATATAAATGGTTTAGTATCAATCGCTTGCCAATGGTTCCCGGCCCTTTCAGGTTCCCGGTGTGAAGGCGATTGCACATCTCAGGCGCGCAACCACTGGAACCCTCCGGATTCATCCGCCTGCAGGAAGCCTTTGCCTGCCTGACGAAGATCTGAGCGTCAGCAACGTGATCTCGGGTGGGCAATTCAATCGCACTGGAACTCCAACGGTTCCGATTCCTGCATTGGTGTAAAGAGTGAGGCCACCCACGCGGTAGGTTCCTAGAATATATTTCTTCGCCATCGCCGGCAGGTACAGCGGAGGGAGGAGCGGGATTCTGACCTGCCCGCCGTGTGAGTGTCCAGAGAGCTGTAGATCAATAGGAAATCTTGACGCCTCATCGGCGAAGTCCGGTTCGTGGACGAGTAGGACAGCGGCTTCGCCAGAAGGTACGCCGCGTAATGTCTTGTTGAGATCGGCAGTTCTGCTGAGTACATCGTTGACCCCGGCAAGCCAGGCGCGCGCGCCGTCACGCTCGATCGCGACGGACTCATTCGCCAGGATGCGGATGCCTTCCGCTTGCAGCGCGCGCGTAACATGCTCCGGGTCGGTGTTGAAGTCGTGATTGCCCAGCACCGCCCACAAGCCATGACCAGCTTTCATCTGACTCAGCAGGCGCGCGCATGGCTCGGCAGCGAGCGCCGCCTTCGTGTCGTCGCCAATCAAGGGCACGGAAACGAAGTCGCCGGTGAGAACGATCAAGTCTGGACGCAGGCCGTTCACCAGAGGAATGGTGGCATGCAAAGGATGGATGGAGAAATACGGATCGTAGTGAAAATCGCTGAGTAGCGCGATGGTAAAACCGTTCATCCGCTCGGGCCATCGCGGCAACCAGAAATCGCGGCGCACGATGCGTGGGCGGTTTGGTTCCAGCAGCAGCGAGTCACCGGCAATCGCCAGAGCTCCAACGGTGGCCGCGCGGTGAAGAAACTGGCGTCTTGTGGTGGGAATCAGTGGCAAAAGGAACTTACTCTGCTGGCGTTTGACAAACATTTGCCTGCGTACCTACAGCATACCCGAGCACCACGCTCAGAAGCTGAAGGTGGCCAGCAAGTCGATGCGCCGGTTGGCTGAACCATTGGAGAATGGTCCGCCTTGCAGGGTGTTCGGCACATCGAAAAATCGGGAACCTAGAATGCCGCTTGGATTCCCGAGATTTACTTTATTGAAAACGTTGCGGACTGAAACTCCCAGTGTGAGATTGTAGCGGCGATCCGAACCGCTGGGAATTCCGCCGCCGGGTCCGCCGCCGAAAAGCGGACCGCGCGGCCCACCACCGCCTCCGCGGGGTCCGCCTCCGCCTCCACCTCCACCTCCGCCCGGACCCTGACTGCCCGCAGCACGGGTGATCTTGGGACCGAAGCCAAAAGTCTTCGTGAGCCGCAGGTTCATTCCGACATGGGAGGCACCGGTACCGTAGTTGACTGGTGTGATCCTTTGGCCCGCCGTGGGCACCGCATCGAATGTTCCGAGCGGCGTGCAATAGATAGAAGAGGGCGGCGTGGGCGTTACGACCACTGGACACGATGCAGTTGAGATCAGCCCAGGGCGATCGTTAAACACGGAATCGTTATTGAGATCGTTGGTAGTGGTGATGTTGAAGGGAGAACCCGAACTGACGATCAGAAACGGGCTGAGCCGGAAGTTGTAGGGCAGAGCTAAAGATCCGCCAAAAAACAAACGATTGCGAGTGTCGAACGAGGCACGGCCGTAGTCGGAGCCGATGTTGTAGGAGTTGGAAGGGAAACTGGAAACGCCAGAAGTGTCGCTGTTGGCGTAATTCAGCACGTAGTAGCCAAAAAGCTGAACCTTCGATCCCACACGCACGTTGCTATTGGCGATCAATTGTTGCTGGCGGAACACCGCCTCGGAAACGTATTGGTAAAGATTGCCCCCGCTAACCGGCTGGCATGAGGGATTGCACGGCGTCCCGGGAGAAGGAGCGTTGCCATTGATGGTAAGCAATTGATCGAAGCCGCGGGAGTTCAAGTAAGTAATGGACAAAGTCGCGGACTTCGTAAGCTGCCGCTCCACGCTGAATGCCGATTGCAAAGTGTAAGGCGCATGCACGCGCGGATTGATCTGATAAATCGTAGGTGTGGCGGGCGTGACTGCGCCGGTACACGTGGAAAAATTAGTAAGGCTCGGGCACTCGGGATTGTTGATGACGAATTGTTCCTGCGTGATGCCGTTCAAGCGTTGGGCTTCAAGGATCTGGGCTTCCTGAAAGCGGTCATAAAAAATTCCGAAGCCGCCGCGCAATACCACCTTGGGCGGGGCGCTCTTGCCTCCTACACCCCAGGCGAAGCCCAGGCGTGGCGCGATGTCCGCGTGGTCGTGAATGCCGGTTTGCGTTTCGAATCGCAAGCCGTAACTGAAAGTCATGTTCGGGCGCACGCGCCAGTCGTCCTGGTAGTAAAGTCCGGTGTCGAAATTGCCCACCACGAGCGGCGGGTTGCCCTGGGTATAAGTAAGCTGGGTCGCGATTGGCGTAGTTGTGTTCCCGCTGTTCTCAACCGCGTGAGCGTAAGAAACAGGACATGGCACTTGTCCGGCCACCGGGACGCAACCAGTTTCGGCTGCGGCGTCGAGCAGGGAAGAGAACGTGAACGTGCCGTTGAACCCGGAGCGGGAGCTGTTCGCGTTACGTATGCCGCGCAATCGCGCGCCAAACTTGATGTTGTGATTGCCGTGGATGATCGAGGTGTAGTTCTGCAGTTCGTAATGATCCTGGTGGTCGAGAATGTCGCCCTGGCTGTTGCCGCCGCCGCCAAAGGATCCCAGCACGTTCAGAGTCGGCTGGCTATTCAGCGCGAATTGATTATTGAGCTCGCGCAAGTATTGGAAGCGCGTTTCATTCACGATCTTTCCGCCGATTACTTGGGTATCGCCAATTTGCAGGGTATGTTCGCTGGACTCCGAGTTGTAGCCTTGCGATGGAAGGTTGAATTGGCCGACCCCCGCGGCGTTTTCAGTGTCCCGATAGAACTGGTAACGCGCAGTCAGCGTATTGTTTTTGCTGAGTTGGTAATCGATACGGGTATTGACATTCGTGCGATGCCTTGGATTCGGCAAGGTCTGGATGATCGGCGTTTCCGCGAACGTGGTGGGATCGAGGGTGATAGCGTTGACGACTGAGAGATCGTTGATGTTTCGCCGCTGGGCGTCGATAAAAAAAGATGCATTCTTGTTGATCGGTCCGCCGACGTTGCCGCTGAACTGCGTGGAATCGTAACCCGGTTCGTTCGCGCCCGCGAACGGATTGGGGGAGTTGAAGGCGGAATCGTTTCCAATCACCTGAACCTGCCCGTGAAATTTGTCTGTGCCGGGCTTGGTCAAGATCTCAATCCGCCCGTAGCCCAGCTTGTCGTACTCTGCGGAAAAAGGGTTCTGGTTGATGCGAATCTCGCGGATGGATGACTTCGGCGGAAGCTGTCCCGCGGTGAAGCCGTCGATGTAGATCTGCCCGCCGTTCGGCCCGGCGGACGGTCCAGCAAGAGCCTGCAAGTCCGTGAGCAGTTCGTCGGGATCGTCGGGCAAGGCCTCCAGTTCTTTGCCCGAAATTACGATGGCTCCGGCATTGTTGGCGGGATTCACGTCGACGGTAGGCGCCGTATCGGAAACCTGAATCTTCTGTTCTTCTACTTCGATCGTCATGGGGACATTCAGCCGCATCGCTTGATTGGCAATGACGACATTATCGTTTTCGTAAACCGCAAATCCTGGAGCTACGACGTTCAGCGTGTACTGCCCTGCTGGCAGGGCGTTGAACTCGTACTGACCTTGTCCATTGGCGTGAGCTTTGATGGGCGTGGAGGAAGCGGTAGCTGGCGTGAGCACGACATCGGCATTGGCAATCGCGGCTCCGGATGGGTCAGTCACCTGTCCGCGCAGAGCACCAGTGGCCGCTTGCGGCGCTGCGATCCGGGCCGAGGGAGCCGAGTTCGAAGAAGACTGCGCCGCCGCTCGCGCCGCAAACCATTGCAGAATTAAGAAAACAAATATGAAACACAAATACTTCCGTAACTTCATCCAATATTCCATTTCGTGATCAGAGTGTAGAAGGAGATCCGTCGCAACTTGTTGTCATGTGAAACGAACGTTACGGTCCCCCGGAGTCGCCAGCGGGCGCGCTCAAGCTCCAGGGCGAAAGAATCGAAGAACTACTGGCGCCGGGCGCGGCCTGCAGGATAGGCTCCACGCCACTGAGCAGAGTGATCGCAGTTGCTGACCCCTCGGTGCCTTCGGTCGAGACCATGATCACGGCGTCACCTTTGTGCAGGTCGGCGAGTGAAGCCGCGGGAATGCGGCTGAGCATCTGCTGGAAATCCGGTGCGCCTCCGGAACGCCCGCCCGGGCCTGCTGCGTCGGGCGCATTTCCGCCGGAATGGCCCGCGGGATGCGGAGTCTGGCTTTCTGACCCCGAAGCAGACGCTGTTACTGCTCCCACGGCCCCTCCTTTCAGACGCGCGGCAATGCGTTGTGCCATCTCGGGAGGCAATTGGCGGAGTTGAGAGTCGGGAGTGATCTTGATGAGGAGATTCTTTTTCGACATTAAATCGTGAACGCTAAGGCTCGACGCACTTGCATCGACCGAGTTAATGGTCCCGGCAATGTTGCGAAACGATCCCGAAACCATCTCTTCCGCCGCGAGTTCGTTTCCATCGGCGCTGCGCTCTCCGCGGGCCCGCACCTGATCGCCAGGATGAACATCTTTCAAAGCGCCGGGCGTGGCATCGTCAAATTTCACCGAGTCTGGCGGATAGCGGCGAATCACCGTAGTGCCCGCGCTATGAATCACGATGCTCTTGTTTCGCGCCGTGATGGTGACTGTTCCCGCCGACGGATCGACAGCTGTAGCCAAGCCATCGACTCCGCGCTTTTTCCAGTCTTGCAGATCCTGTTGGTGCCGTGCTTCGAGGTCGGAATGTTTGATAGCGACAATCTTCGCGGCCACGAGGGACTGTGCGTCGTCCGACATCTTTCCGGTCACGCGAATGCGGTCGCCCACCTGAAGATCCTGAAGCTGAATCGGAGCGGCATTACTCAAACTTTTTTCCCCGGGCGCGATGCGAAGGATCTGCGTTGCTGGCTGCACTGCAATGGTGACGTCGGGGCCGGAGTCCGGAGTGACCGTAATCGTAGTTCCGTTAATCGTCTTGATAGCGCCGATAGCCTTGCTGGCAGCGCTGGCAGACTGTTGGGTCTGTCCGCCAGAGACGATCGCAAGAAGTAAAACGCTCACACCGACACGGCACGCTGAAACCCCACTTCTCGCAAAGTACGCGAGAAATGGGGCACCCTGTGTGTGTCGGCTTGGGGATGTGCGCATATGCCTTTCATTAATTTACATCGGCAACACGCACGAAATGGGGGATTTACAAAGTTTTACTTCGGAGGGAAAGCCGGTGATTCAGTCATTCGGCGATCAGCAGACTTTCTGCGAACGGCCACTGGTCATCAATCCATTGCACATCGCAGCGAAAACCAGCCGTGCGCGCCATTAGATGAATTTCGTCCGGGAAATATTTGTGGCTGCTCTCCGTCCAGATGGTTTCGCCTTCGAGGAAATCAACGCTGATATTGGCCGCAGGAATATTTACGGTTTGCCGCCGCATTGACTGGAGATGCATTTCGACACTGCGCACGCGATCGTTGATTCTCGCCACGTGCTTGAATTGAGCGAGATCGAAATCAGCCTCCAGTTCGCGATTGATGCGAGCCAGCAGGTTCAAGTTGAAGGCGGCAGTGACTCCCAGTTCGTCGTCGTAGGCCGCCAGAAGTTGCGCACTCGACTTCACCAGATCTGTTCCAAGAAGTAGAAAATCACCGGGTTGCAGAGTGCGGCGGACCTGATTTAGGAATTTGAGACCGGCCATGCGGTCGAAGTTTCCGATTGTGCTTCCCAGAAAGAGCACGAGCAGATGCTGTCCCGGATGCCGATGCGCCGCCACTTCCAGCAGTCCATCGAGGTACTCGCGCTCGAACCCGACGATACTGATGCAATCGATGTCGCTGAGTTCGCGCTGGCACATGGCCAGTGCCGTGCGAGAAATCTCGATGGGATAGTAGCGCGTACGCTGACGGCGGCACAGAGCCTCGAGGATCTGCCGCGTCTTTCTCCCACTGCCGCTGCCGAGTTCGGCCACAGCGACTGGCGTGGCTACTCGCTCTACAATATCGTCGGCATGGCGTCGGAGCAGTCGCTCATCGGCGCGCGTCAGTCCGTACTCAGGAAGGTGACTGATAACTTCGAACAGAGCGGAGCCAACGTCGTCATACAAGTATTTCGAAAGGAGTTCCTTCTGGCCGACCTTGGTGAGGCCAGTGCGGACGTCCGCTGCGAATTCGTAGATTGGGCTGGCGGTAATAGCATGAACGACCATGGTTGCGGCTCCCTGTTACACTCAACGGCTTACGCAGCGAAATCCGGTGTAGATAAATTGGTAGTGCGCCTGGAACCAGTTGCGGAACGTCGGGCGCAACATGCATGCGGCCGTGCGCGCCGATCCGCCTTTCATGACGAAGTGTTTGCCATCGAAGAAATCGGCGGAATATCCGCGATAGAAGGGAAACGGTTCGAATCCGGGGAACGGCGCGAACTCAGTGGAGGTCCACTCCCAGCCATTGCCCAGCATGCCGTGCACGCCGAAAGCGCTCTGGCTCGTGGGGTAGGCATTAACCGGCACAGGACTCCAACGGGCGAAATCAAAGTTACCGAATTCTGAAGAGGGCGCTTCGGTCCCCCGCGGATAAGGTCGTTCGTCGCCGCCGGGCGTCGAGTATGCGGCGCGCTGCCATTCCGCTTCGCTGGGAAGTGCCTTAACCGTCCACTTGGCATAGGCCTTCGCTTCCGCTTGACTCACGTAGACTGGCCATTCCAGCGGCAGCGGGACGTCGTTGAACATCGTCCGGTAAAGCCATTGATCGCCATCGCGCTTCCAGAAAGCGGGATGTGAAATTCCGCGCTGCGATTTCCACGACCAGTCGCCGCCACTCCACAAAGCCTCAGTTTCGTAGCCTCCTGCTGTGATGAACTCGAGGTATTGCTGGTTGGTTACTTTGTAGCGATCGATGGCAAACCCTGGGACATCTACCGTGTGAGCTTCATATTCGTTGTCCCAGCCGAAAACATTGGTTCCGCGCGGGAGGCCGAGCGTAACCGGGCCAGCGGGGATTTCGATGCTGCGATGCTCGACGGGAGAAGAAGAAAAGTGTGCGGACTCTGTGTGGCGAACTTTCCGGTCAAGCGGCAACTGATGCAGCATGTAGGCCAGCGTCTCCGCGTGCATGAGGCGGTGTTCAATGGCAACGTTCAGCAGGGTGCCGAGAGCAAATCCGTCTCGTCCGGAGGAATTGGATTCAAGAGCCTCCGGCAATTTCGCGTCGAGAACGGCTCGACTCTTCCTGACGTACTCCCGCACCGCGTCAATGGATGGCCACTGAGACGGTTGATCGGTGGGCAATCCGCTGCCTACTGGATCGATACCAAAAGCGAAGAGCCGATCAAACTCGGGATGGAAACTCTTCAAGCCCAGCACGCGATCGTGCAGTAAATTCCAATCGAACGCCTCAAGATGCCCGATATAGAAAACAATGCGATGGCGTTCGGGTATGGGCCGCTCGTAGAGGGAGTCAGGATTCACGATGGAGAACAGAGCATCGGTCTTCTCACGGGCATCGGCCAGTTGCTCGATCAGGTGGTGGCCAATGGCGGCATCGCTGACGGTAGGCATGCGAGTCTCCTTCAGATGCAGATGCGGACAGAACCAGTGTGAGCAAATAGGCAAAACGGCAATCCGGTCATTCTATCCCGGTCCCCCTCCGAGTACCATAGGGCAATGCCGATTCCGCTCTTCCACGTAGATGCCTTCACCGCGGCCCCTTTCGCAGGCAATCCAGCAGCGGTGTGTCCTCTGAGCCATTGGTTAGATGACGAGTTGCTGCGTTCGGTCGCCGCTGAAAATAATCTTTCTGAGACCGCCTATTTTGTGCCCAACGGCGATAGTTATGAATTGCGCTGGTTTACGCCGCGCTGCGAGGCGAAGCTGTGTGGACATGCGACGCTGGCCTCCGCCTTCGTCATATTGGAAATTCTTGAGCCTGGGCGCGGGGCGGTGGTTTTTGAAACACTCCTCAGCGGGCCGCTTTCGGTGCGCCGCGACCGCGATTTGCTGGCGATGGACTTTCCTGCGATTCCCCCTTGGCCGTGCGCCGAACCGCCAGCTGCGCTGATCGAAGGCTTGGGAAAAGATCCGGCGACGGTGGTGCAAATCGAAGACAATTATTTTGTGGTGTACGAACACGAGCAAGATGTCCGGGCCATCCGGCCCGACCTCAGACTGCTGGAGAAACTTCATCCTGCTGGGGTGGCGATCACCGCTCCGGGACATGACTCGGATTTCGTCTCTCGTTATTTCGCACCCAGCTATGGCATTCCCGAGGATCCCGTGACGGGTTCGACGCACTGCTCGCTCGCACCCTACTGGGCTGAACGGCTGGGCAAGACGGCCCTACACGCTCGGCAGATCTCGGAGCGGGGTGGGGAACTGTGGTGCGAAGTGAGAGAAGATCGAGTGGTTATTAAAGGACAAGCTGTCCTGACGCTTCGAGGCGAGTTGCTGATCTGACTCTCCCTCGAGCAAAATGACCTGGCTTTGCTGCGCGGCAGTGGCGCGCTTTGCCTTTCTTTGCGGCCTTCACGAGTTCCTTCGCGCACTTCGCGGGTAAGAGTTTTTGAACGCTAAGAACGCAAAGAAGTGCCGCAAAGGTCGCCGAGAAAACGGCAGCGGAATCTGCAAACTGCACCACTACTACCTATGGCACCAACCCCTTGCTCTTCAAGAATTCATGCGCAACGTCTTTCGCATCGCGGTGCTGGCCGTCGAGCGCATAGTTAAGCTTCTGCATTTCCTGGTCTGATATCTTTCCGCCCAGGTCGTCGAGAATCTGACCCAGTTCCGGATGTTCTCGCAGAGCCTGTTGCCGGACGACCGCAACCGCCTCGTAGGGCGGAAAATAATGACGGTCATCTTCGAGAACGAACAAATCTAAAACTGGTATCAGGCCATCCGTGGCGTTGCCGGCAGCCATGTCAATCTGATGATCTTTCAACGCCGGGGCCAGCAGGCCCAGATCCATGATGCGTGGAGCCGTGGCAAAGTGCAGGCCATACGTGGCAGCCAGTCCGGCATATCCGTCGGGACGCTCCATGAACTCGTAGCCAAATCCCGCGCGCCATTGAGGAGCGAATGCCGCGGCCTGAGATAACGTTTTCAGCTTGAGCCTGCGCGCATCTTCCCCGCGAATTTCCATCGCAAAAGTGTTGTTGAAACCGAATGGCGGACTCAGAGTCAGGCTGAACCGGCTCTCGTAATCGCTCTTGACCCGCGCGTAGATGCCCGTCCTGTCGCCCGCGATTGTCTGCTTGAGAATGGCGGTGAGCGCAGTGCCGGTGTACTCCGGGTAAATATCGATGCGCCCGGCCAGTATGGCCTGCTGGCAGATATAGGATCCTGCCAGATAGAAGCGCCGCTCGACTTTCAAGTGTGTGTGCGCTTCAATCTGCTGAGCCAGGAGTTCACCCAGCATCAGCGACTCGGTAAAATTCTTGGATCCGATTACAATGCGGTCGGCATGCGACGGCGCACAGGACGGTAGCAGGACAGTCGCGAAAAGGGTGCAGACAGCAATTCCCCGCTGTACGTTTAGGATGCTGCGGAGTTTGCCCCGACCAATAATTCTCATTGCGGTCGCAAACGCCTCTCCAGCCACCCCAAACCGAAATCCGCTGACAGCGCCAGAATTGCCGCTGGAATCGCCCCGGCTAGGATGAGCTGATTGTTCACCATGGCAAGCCCGCGAAAGATAAACTCACCCAGGCCCCCTGCCCCGATTGCCGCAGCGATGGTTGCGAGGCCAACCGATACCACCACCGCCACCCGCACGCCGGAGAGAATCACACTCACCGCCAGGGGCAACTCGACCTGAAATAGCAGCTGTTGGCCGGTGAGTCCCATCCCGCGTCCGGCCTCAACCACGGAGGGATCAACGCCGCGAATGCCCGTGTAAGTGTTGCGAATCACGGGCAGGAGCGCGTAAAGCGTTAGCGCAAGAATGGCCAGGCGATCGGCACGGGCGCCGATCCACGGCACCGGCAGCAGAAAACCAAACAGCGCGAGGCTCGGTACCGTCTGAATAATGTTCGCAGTTCCCAGGACTGGTTTATTCCACACTGGCCAGTGTGCGCTCAATATTCCGAGCGGGATGCCGATCATTACGGCGAGCAGCGTGGAAACTCCCACCAGCCACAGATGTTCCAGCGTGAGTTCCAGAATCTCTTCGTGATGCTCGACGAAGAAGTGAAAGATATTCATGAAGTGCCTCGATTTGCCACCGCGTCCAAGCCTTCTCCAAAAGCCTGCACATACGCCGCGGCTAAAGGATCACTCGATCGCAAGAAATCTCGTGGAGAAAGAACCGTGACCAACTTTCCAGCCTCCATGAGCGCAATGCGAGAACCAAGCCGCAAAGCTTCGCGCAGATCATGGGTCACGAAGACCACAGTTTTATTGAGGCGCCGCTGGAGCGAGAGAAACTCGCGCTGCAATTGATCGCGCGTAATCGCATCGAGCGCGCCGAAAGGTTCGTCCATCAAGAGAATCGCAGGATCGGCCGCCAACGCTCGCGCCACTCCCACTCGCTGCCGCTGTCCTCCCGAGAGCTGATGAGGGTAGCGAGAAGCCATCTGAGAATCGAGGCCAACCATCTGCAACAGCTCAGCGACACGCGATTCGATCCGCGCGTCGGGCCAGCCGTCGATGCGCGGGACGAGTCCAATATTGCGCTCCACCGTATAGTGCGGAAACAAGCCAACATCCTGGATGACGTAGCCGATGCTGCGCCGCAGGCGAATCGCGTCGCTTTCGGTCGTGGACACACCATTCACGCGCACTTGTCCGCTGCTGGGGCTTAGCAGTCGGTTGATGAGCTTCAGCGTAGTAGTTTTGCCGGAACCGCTGCGGCCTAATAGGACCAGAGTCTCACCGCGCTGTATGCTCAGGTTCAGGCCTTGAAGTAAACCGAGACCATTAGCCAGCGCGTAGTGGACGTCTCGAAATTCAATCACCGGCCCAGTGCCGAGAGTTGGTTCCATGTTCGAGTCAATTTACGCAACAAGGTGTCGCCGTCGCAAATCTCTCAACTGAAACTTGTTTGCCAAGCATACCGGAGTTGGCGCGTCGAGCGCAGCAAATCGGGGGCGCTGAAGTCAAGAATGTCGTCCGACCTGTAAGTGTCCGGACCGCCCGCACCCAGACAGCTAATAGACGATCAGGCTCCCTGCCGCTACCATCTTTTTGAGATGTAGTGGAAATTTTGTGCAGGTATGAGTGTGTCCGCTTTACGTCAATATGTGTCTTGGGTGATGGTCATCCTGTTCCCCCTGTCGCTGATGGCAGCGGACACGGGTTCCGCCGTCGTGCATAGCAGCGGCGGAGTGTGGGTGAATGGCGCGGAGGTTAGGGATTCGATCGCCGTCTTCCCTGGGGATCTGCTTGAAACCAAACCTGGCTTCGTCGCCAATCTTGACGCTACCGGTTCCTCTGTGTTGATCCAGGGGGAGTCCGTCGTGAAATTTCAGGGCGATTACTTGATTCTGGAGCACGGAGGCGTGGCGGTTGGAACTTCCACCTCGATGAGCGTGCACGTGAATTGCCTCAGCGTCGAACCACTGTCCAACGAGCGGACGCAATATGACGTGACAGATGTGAACGGGACGGTCCAGGTCGCCGCTCACAAGAACGACGTGAATATCAGGCAGGGTGGCGCGCTGCGCAAAGCATCGTCGGGGAACAACTCATCGGCAACTGTTCATGAGGGCCAGCAGGCAACGCGCGACGAATCCGTCGCCTGCGGAGCGGCATCCCGCCCTGAAGGGGCGGGTGGCGCGCTGAATTCAAAGTGGCTGGAAATCGGCGCAGGCGTGGGCGGTGCTCTGGTGCTCTGCCTCCTGCTATGCAAAGCCAAGAATCCCAGCAACGTCAGCCCGTCACAGCCTTAGCTGTCCGGATGCTTATTTGAAAATTGGTCGTTCGACGAATTCACGCCGAGATGCGTTCCACGAAACTTCAGCATGATTTGAGAATGGGGCGTATACTTAAGATCTTGACCTCGAAGACACCCTAAGAACAGCACGTTGCGCCTTCGCGATTGAGACGATTCCCTGAAAGGCGAATGACGTGTTAAACCAGAGGATTTCCGCACAGCATTTCCTCCGATCCCACAGTATTACCGTCATCGAAGGACTATGCGGGCGGGCCGATTTGGAGATCCGCCGGTAGCCCACCTTTCTGAGGGGAGTCGTGCCGCCGCAACATTGGGCGCGTTAGCCTTGAAGCACCTTGAGATAAGTGTTCAGTACCACCCAGAACGGCAGGAGACAAAAATGTCCGGAATCAATGGCGACAAGGCTAGGTTTAACCGGCGGCGCCGGCAGAAGATAAGCCGCCGCCTGAGTAACCAGAAAATGTTGAAGGCGCTGGGAGAGAAGCATCTGACGCCTCCGCCGGCTCCGGCCAACCTGAAAGAGAAGACCGCATGACCACCCCCATGGTTGCGTTGCCGGTCTCAATTTCGGAGGGCAGTTCCGCGAAGAAAAAGCGCGTCCTGCTGCTGGACACTTCGCAGACGAAACGCGACTTACGGGCCGACGTGATGAGAAAACTCGGCATCGATGTGGATTGTGCGGCGGATGTGCTGGAAGCCCGATGCTGGTGGCGGGCCGACTTATACAACCTGGTGCTGATTAACGCGTCTGGCGAAGCGGAAAGCCGGGACAAATTCTGCAGCGATATGCGAAGTGCGAATCCCCGGCAGCGAATTGCATTCTTCGTAAGCGGGCCGGAATATCTTTCCGTAACTCCGCACTCTGACGCCGCCCCTGCGGAGGCCGATGCTGACGCGATTCACAAAGAGATGGTGGCCGCACTGCTGGCCCACAGTTCGCAAAATATGTCGCAGCGCTGGGGAATACTGGAGGCGTGCAAACGCATCTCTTCGGTGCGCTCGGTGAGTGAAGCCCGCTCGCGCGCGATACGAGAAACGCCACGGCCGTCACGCTGGGCGGAAGCCATCGAACAGCACTCCGCATCCGAGGGTCTCCGCAGTCATCCCACACTTACGGCAGCAACAACCATGGAAAGAGAAGAACTCCTATGAAGAACTTGTATGTCGGAAACTTGCCTCACAGCACCACGGAAGCGGAACTACGCGGCGTGTTCGAAGCGCACGGCGCGGTGGAACGCGTCAGCATCGTTACCGATCGCGAGACCGGCCGCGCGCGCGGCTTTGCCTTTGTGGAAATGACCAATCCGGGGGAAGCGGACAAAGCTGTCGCGGCGTTGAATGGCACGGAACTGGGCGGCCGCGCCCTCAAGATCAACGAAGCCAAGCCCAAGACTGATGCGCCGCGCGGCGGCGGCGGTGGTGGGAAGCGATTTGGTGGCGGAGGCGGCGGAAGTCGCGATGACTATCAAGGCCACGCCCGCCAGCCTCGCGAGCCCCGCTGGTAAAGGGCACGCGTCAACAAGATTGAGAAACTCAAGGGGTACGCCTTGGCTGTTAGCCGGGAGCTATCCCGCAGAGTTCCGCAAGTTTAACAAACGCAAAGCGCATCAGCCGCTAATGCATAAATACATAATCGGAGACGGGCAATGCCAGGAAGAGGTCGATCAAGTTTTACCAAACGCCAGAAAGAACACACGCGCCAGCAAAAACAACGCGACAAGGCCGAGCGCAGGATTCAACGGAAAGATGAACCGTCAGGGACGTCGAGCGATTCCAGCGAGCTGGATTTAGACGAATTGCAGAGGCATGCCGCCGAGCAAGCCGCTCTCTTCCAAATGGGAGCCGATGACGGTGAGATTTCCAGCATGCCTCGCGAACGCATTCCAGAAAAGACCGAACCGTAACGCTATTCGCGAAGTATTTAAAACACGAGGGCGCGTCCCTAAAGACGCGCCCTTTTTATTGCTGCCGATTTTCTTGTGTACTTAGGCAAATACTTCGCCGGGCAACTTGGTTAACGTCCGGCTGGCCAAAGTGTTCTGGACGACATGTACCGGCCGCTCCGCATTGGACCAATCCACCTGCTTGCGCTCGATTTTCAACTTGAGCGCGCGCTCGATATGACGGAGTTCAATCACCTCCGCACCCGATACCAGACTCGAAGCCAACCCTTGCGCCCCAGCTCGCCCGGTCCGTCCTACACGGTGGATAAAGTCCTCGGCCATCTTCGGCAGATCGTAGTTGATGACGTGCGCGACGTCATCGATGTGTAAGCCGCGGGCAGCCACATCCGTTGCTACCAGGACCTGGAATCTCCCTTGCTGAAATCCGCTGAGCGAGGCGTTGCGCTGAGATTGTGAACGGTCGCCATGAATCATCGCCGCGGAAAACCCTTCGCGGACCAGTTCCTTGGCCAGTCGTTCCGTGCCGCGCTTGGTGCGGGCGAAGATTAACGTTTGGCCTTTTTCCGCGTAGAGCAATTGCCGAAGCACTTCAGCCTTTTCCGCCGGGCGCACTTCGTAAGCCTGTAGGCGAACGCTCTCCACGGGTTTCAGCACCGAACCGATTGCAATGCGAACCGGATCGCGCATGGAGTCATTTACCAGGCCAGCGACGGACTGCTCCAGCGTGGCAGAGAAGCATAGTGTTTGCCGCCGTTGTGGCAGCACCGCCAGAATTCGTCGAAGCGCGGGCAGAAAGCCCATGTCCAGCATGCGGTCGGCTTCATCGAGTACCAGAATCTTAATATCACGCAAGTCAATAAGCCTGCGGCTGATGAAGTCCTGCAAGCGTCCGGGCGTAGCGACCACAACATTGGCCCCACCGCGCACGGCCTGAATCTGCGCCTTCTCGTTGACGCCGCCGATCACCAGCGCAGCCTTCGAGAGTTCCTTGCCGCGCAGTTTTTCGTACTCTTCGTTAACTTGAATCGCCAGTTCGCGCGTGGGCAGCAACACCAGCACGCGCGCTTTTTGCGACGGTTCGCGCTGCAACATTTCGATCACCGGGATCAAGAAAGCCAGTGTCTTGCCGGTTCCCGTCTGCGCCGTGGCGAGGACGTCTTTGCCCTCAAGGGCGTATGGAATAGCCTGCGCCTGAACCGGCGTCGGGGTTGTGAATTGATTTGTCGCCAGCCTCTGCTGCAAAGCAGAAGAAAGCGGTAGTTCGGTAAAGCTAGTCATTCGTAATTTTTCTTTCTGGAGGGGCTTGTCGAACTCTGAATACAGGCTCTGGATACAAGCTCTGCATACACGTATCGTGAGTTCCCATGCCGCTCTTATCTTTTGAGTTGACGCTGAATAAACGGCGGGCAGGAAAAGCGGAGATGAATCTGATCCAACAGGATCACCGCGTCACGAGCAAACCGTGGCAGTAGCGTTGAAGTTATTATAGCACAGCTTAACTATTTCGATAACAGTTACGAAAGGTCTGGTGATGTCAAGCGGCTTGTGTAAAAAGCTTGAGGGTGCCGTTTTTCCATTCCAGGTTGAATCTCTGGAAGATGGAGTAAATGATGCGGTCCACGCTGGCGACATTGACGAAGCAGACCATGGGCCGGGTTCTTCTGCGACTTCCACGAAACAACGTTCGATGACGTTGGTGGTGCGCACCTCAGAGTAACCAGCTATTTTCCCTGTTCCCGCTTCATCTCTTCAAACCACCCTGTGACGACATTGATCTGACTTCCTGAGCCGTTATTGTCCGCATCGCGCGTGACGACGAACCTTCCATCTGCTGCCACGTCGAGCCCGCTCCATGCCCTCTTGTCTTCGAACAGCAGGACCGGTTTGCCCGGATTGAGTCCACTCCCGTGCGAGAACTTTACCGCCATCAGGCGGCCCTTCTTCCAATAGATCAATTCGTCACTAGCGCGGTTCCATCGCGGGGTGGTGCCGCCCTCCGATGAAACCTGTACCCGCGTGCTCGCATCGTTCATTGCTTGTACGAATACTTCCGCCTGACCCGATTCGTCGGAAACATATGCCAGCCACCTTCCGTCCGGGGAAACATTCGCTTCAGTCTGATTAAACGGAGCCACCACCAGAGCCCTCGCCTTATGGTCTCCTTCCACGGATGCGGCGTACAAATCCCACCCCGTGTCTTTGTTCTTCCGCGCGAAAATGATCTCCCGGCCGTCCGGCGTCCAAGCTGTCAGTTGTTTATCTTCCGGACCATTGGTGACCGTAATATCGTCGCCCTGCGCGACAACATGCTTCAAAAATACCTGCTGTGGCCCCGACTTCGACGAATCGTAAGCCAGCATTTTGCCGTCGGGTGAAAAGTGTGGCCTGTAATCGTCGCCTCCGAAGCTGGCGCGGGTAAACGTATCGCGCTCCATGTCATACACCCAGACATCGAACGAACTGCCTTGAAAAACCAGCGCGATCCGCCGGCCGTCAGGCGATAACGACACTTCAGCATAGGGTTTTACTTCATTCGTAATGTTGGTCGCCTTGCCGCTGCGATCCAACCAGACGAGGTTGCGCTGGAACGAGGTGAACGCTCCGGGCTCGAATATGAGCGTCCCAGTGTTTGAAACCGCAAAGTCGGCGTCGCCGTTGGAGGCTCCCGTCATCACTCCCTCGATCACAGGAGCTGGCGTGCCTTTGATCTCCATCTGTTTTGGATCGAAGCCCACCACGAACAGAGTGCCATTGCGGGTGTAAGCGAGGTGCCCGCTCGAAAGATAACGCGCGCCTGTGCCACCCTCGATCAGCACCTTTCGTTTTCCAGTCTTGAAGGACAATCCCTCGATACGCGCTTCGTTAAACGATCGTCCCGTCCAGACGGTGAAAATCAGTCCGTTGCCTCCAGGCAGGACGCTGGGCCATGCGTCCGCTCGATCGTCTGGCGTGGACCCTGTCTGCGTCACCTGTCTAGGCGGGCCTCCCGTAGCAGGGACGGCAAAGATTCCCGAGGTGAACGACTTGCAATAATAGATAATGTCATCTTCCGCCCAGGCGCCGCCCAGCACAGCCTGTTCCGCTACGACGACCGCGCTGCCGCCCCGCAGCAGGATTTTCTTCAGTTTGGCATCGTCGGTGATAAATCCCAGCCATTCTCCATTCGGCGAGAAAAATGGAGATCGCCCGCCCTCCGTCCCCGGTATAGCCTTGCTTTCGAAATCGGTGAGTTTACGCAGGTAGAGTTGCAGCTTGCGGTCCCCGTCGGAGGCCGCGTACACGACCATCGAGCCATCCGGCGAGATTGCCAGCGGCAGGATCGAATTGCCCGACAAAATCTTTCCCAGGGGCAGAGTCACTGTCAGGTGCACCGGCACCGCGGCTCGCCGTCGCATCCCAATTTGCCATCCCAGGTAAGCGGCGACCAGCGCCAGCGCGATTCCAATCCCAATCCAGATCGGACTCTTACGTTGGTTGCTCGCGGCGATAAGCGGTCCAGCCACTGCTGCCTGCGAGCCCGACCCAGAGATCCAATTCAGTTCGCTGGCCAGATCGCTCGCACTCTGCCAGCGCTCGTCGGGATCTTTCGCCAAACACTTTTTGACCACGCGCTCCATCGACACTGGCGTCATCGGCTGAAGCTGCGAGATCGGCGGTGGATCCGTCGTCAGGATGGCCGCAATCAGGCTGGCTCGGCTCTTTCCAGAAAACGCTGGCTTTCCGGTTGCCATCTCGTGAACCAGTTCGCCGAAGGCAAAAATATCCGTGCGCGCGTCGGCTTCTTTGCCTTCCAACTGCTCGGGAGCCATGTATTGGAAGCTGCCAACGATCATGCCCTCGCTGGTCAGCTTTGGGTCTTGCGTCATTTCAGTGAGCGCTTCCGCAAGCGGCGCTACTCCCGACTGCTTGGCCAAACCGAAATCCATCAACTTGGCGCCGCTCTTGGTCAGCATGACGTTCGCGGGTTTTAAATCGCGATGCGTGATGCCAAGCTTATGCGCCTTGGCCAGCGCATCGGCGATCTGCGCGGCATAACGCAGAGTCTGATCGGGTGGCAACGGCCCTCGGCCAAGCCGTTGTTCCAGCGTCTCGCCCTCCAGATATTCCATGACCAGAAAGTCCACACCGTCTTGATGTCCAATGTCATGCAATGTGCAGATGTAAGGGTGGGAGAGTCTGGAAACGGCCTTGGCCTCGCGCTCCAGCCGCTGCTTCAGAGACGGATCGGAAGCCAGCCGCTCCGGCAGCACCTTGATAGCGACTTCGCGGTCCAGGCGGGTGTCACGCGCGCGGTATACCTCACCCATCCCGCCCGCGCCCAGCGGCGCTTGAATCTCGTAAGGACCAAGCTTCGTGCCAGAGGTCAGAGCCATCAGTGCAGGCATTATATCCCCGACGGCTGCAACGGGCTCTGCGGGCGTCGCGAAAGGTCCGCTACTATCCTAAGGTGTGTCGTTCGCGGTTCGGGGTCATTGTTGGCTGAGCACTCGTTCGAATGTGCAGAAGAGTCGCGATCACGACGCCGTCAGGTGCGTAAGTCCGCGTGGGATGACTGGAATTCCAGGAGGTTACACGTCAAAAACCCGATACACCATCGACGGCTGTTGCGACTGCAGCAGTGAAATCGCGACATTGTGTACCGCGACCCCGCCTGTAGTCCGGCCATTTGTCTTTCCGTGATGAGCGTGACCGTGTACTACCAGGTCGGCGCCATGCCGGTCCACCACCTCAGCCAGCCGCGAGTTCCCCATGAATGGAAATATCTCGGGCGCTTCGCCTTGCACGGTCTCCGCGATCGGCGAATAGTGCAGCACCACCACCCGTTTCGGCGTTCGCAGTTGAGACATGGCCCGCTCCAGCTTCAGCGCCTCATCCACCGATGCCCGAACGAAGTCCTTGATCTCGCGCTCTCCGAATGCTGTCAGCATCCCTCGCCCAAAGCCGCCCACGAATCCCTTAGTTCCGGCGAAGCCAACCCCATCGCGTTCGTAGGCGCTTCCGTCAAGCAGCTTGACCCCAGAACTGACGATCATCCGCGCCAGTTCCGCTTCCTTGCCGCATTCATAATCATGGTTGCCGAGCACAACCACCGTCGGCAGGCGCAGCCGCACCAGAACGCTGAGCAGCGACTCCATTTCTTCGGGCTGGCCAAAGTTCGTCAGATCGCCGGCTAGCACCAGCACGTCGGCCTCGTCCCGCACACGCTCAAACTGATCCCTGAGCTTGGCATAGCTCTGAGCGCTGAAGTGCAAATCGGCGGTGGCGGCAATTCTCATTTGAGTTGGTTCAAGAAGCCCGGGCCGGATTTGCTCTATCGTCAGCTCCGCTACATTCCGGGATAGCGGCGATTTCCCGCAGGCGCTGCTGCCTCGTCTCTTCCAGCACGTTCTCCAACTCCCACTCATTAATATCGATGGCAAACATAAGTTCATCCACCAGGCTGCCCCGAAACTTTGCGTCAGCACGAGGGTTCGCAATCTGCTCCTCGAAGCGGCGCAGCAATTTTCGCCATATGGCGGGAGGAACGTAGTGCGTCTGTGCGGGATAAACGTAGCGAAATAGTAATAGCGACCATAGGAGCATTTCCCAGTGTTCCCCTACCAAAAGCAGCTCGCGCTCCCAATCGAGAGAACCGTGGGTGCCGTAGATTATATGAGCAATATCAGCGCCGTCGAAACGCTCCCGCTTGGCCACAAAGATCTTTGAAGCCACCAACTCCTCCGGCGCTAGGACCCGCGTTTTCACCCCGTAAACCACTGCGGGGCGTGCCCGCTCGATCCAGGAATCCTCCACCACGATGACTCCGTTGCTCATGCCGGTGATCAGATCGACGAAGAACTCTCCCTTGTGAGCCTTTGCCAGCCACACCGGATCACACACGCTGCATTCGAAGCCACTTTCGCGCAGGTAGGGGAACACCGCGCAAGAGGTTCTTGCCGTCATGAAGAGATCGAGATCCTTGGTGAAGCGGCATATCCCAGTGTGTGCGCGCAACGCGAAAGCTCCGGAGATGGCATAGGGCACACGCCTCTCTTCGAGGGCTGTAAGGACTTCGCGAAACAGCGCAGCCTGCTCTTCAGGAACGTCGGAAGGAATTGACGACGTTACTGGCAGCTCATCCGTATTCGGCAACGTCCGGGATGGTTCGAGCACGGAGCTTGGATGTTGCCCTGCCGATTGCGGTTGTTATGTTTTAGCCGCGCACGACTGATAAAGTTACGGTCGTAACGCGCGAGCCCTGCCATTTTTGTGGCAATGTAGAAGCGCAGTGACCAAGCCATATCAGAGCGATTACATCGACTGGGACAAGGGACGCGACGGCTATGTTGACTCGCCGACGACTTACGTCCCCATCCCGAAGCCCGCTGCGAAGGCCAGCCGGCGACGCCATTTCTTGAGTATTCCGGCGGAGGAACGTTTCGGAAGCCTGATAGCTGCGGGCGGGATAATATGGGGAGCGTACGTAGCAACAATAGATTATGCCGGTTTGTGGCGCATGCAAATCATGCCGCCCGGTCCCCTGGAGATCTGCATACTGGGGGTTCTTGCCTGGCTCCATGCAAAATGGCGGCGCTCCACGAAAATTGACTGAATCGGACTAGCGCTTGTAGACCGTAGTATCGGGATGGTAGTTCCGCCAGTCAAACCAATAATCTTTCAGAGCAGGAACCCGGTCGAGGCATTTTCCTTGTGCCGGCCCTGAGCTGGCGCAGCCCTGAAAGTTCCATTGGCTGGCGGTCGTGGTGTCGAGCAGTATCCAATCTTTTTTCTCGGATGGCCCATCTGCGCTGGCATTGGATTGCAGAAAGAATTCTGCATCGCGTCCATCGATTCGGCTGACGAACACACGGAATGATTTGCTGTCCGGCCCCAGGACCAGAAGCAGCGGCGTCCCATTCACGCGATCGACCACGGGAGACTGTTTCGCGAACGCTTCCCAGGGATAGGCGCGCGCAGCGCCGTCAAGTGTCAGCCCGACGACAACGTCCCGCGATTTGAGTTCGGTGCCCGGAAAGCTGATGACCACGGGCAACTTGGCCACCTGCGGTTCCCAATTGCTGTCGTACTCTTTCGTGTATTTGGCGACGGGCGCGAGCACTTTTCCCGAAGGCGATTCGCTTCGCCACTCTCCGAAGCTAAGCTCGTCGCTAAGCACGAGTTGAAGAGCCGCGCCTTTCAACGGTCCGTAGATGGCCTTGCCGGTTATCTGTTGCCACCAGGTTCCGGTTTCCTGATCGCGCATGAGAAAGTTCTGGTTGTTGATGCCCGCCAGATAGAAATGCAGCGCTTTGCCGTTTACCGTCCGCGTCCACACCAGACCGGTGTGACACAGCGTTCAATACGTGACCGCGATGGGCACGTCTCCCACGACATCGTTGAGCACGTGGTGGTAAGCCATCTGGCTGATGGGATAAGCGCGAGCGTCGCCGCCCAGGCGTACCGCCAGCACCATTTCTTTGGGATCGAGTTTACTCTCGGACTGTGTCAGAAATTGTGCGCCAGCGATGGGATGAAACATCCACTCGAAATAGTTAAGACGCGCCATGATCGCGGAGAAGCTCACGACCAACAGGGTCACGACGAGAATGGATCTGCGCCAGCGGCTGGCGCCTCTCCACAGCGCCAAGGCGAGGAAGAAACAAGCCAGGCCCGCAATCAGCGTGATGAGCGGGGCGCGCTGCCGCAGAGCCATCGCTAGCCAGAGTGCGCGCGGCGACTGGTATCGGAATGGGCGAATCACGAAGGCGGGAATAAAGAACCAGCCGATAGCCGCGAGCGCGGACAAGCCGAAGGCGATCCACACCCAGCGTGAGGTTAGGTGTTGGCTCTGTCGTTCGGTCGGCTGCAAGAGACTTGTACTCATAAGCTGTGGCCGGAATGCTCAGGCGATTTTAGCTCAGCGACTGTAACTGAAGCGGCCAACCGGGGGGAATAGTACAAACAAATTAAAAACCCCCGATCCGCGGAGCAGGACCGGGGGTGCTGTTGGTGCTATTGTCAGGAGTTATTGCGGTGTGAAGTTCTGGTGATAGCTCAAACTCACCACGTCCTGGAACATCGGCGTTCCCGGAGGCAGATTGTTTGGGTTCAGGAATTGCGTGTCGAAGAAATAGTTACGCGTCGGCGCTCCGTAAACCGAGTTGCAGCATTTGAAGATGCCGGTCGCGTATTGCGAATAAAACATGCTGATCAGCGACCCGGCGTAGTAGACGTTAGTGCCTCCGCGGTTCTCCAGATAGCGCAGGAAGTTATGCATACCACCGTCGGTGCCCATGTCCTGGCCGCCCCACGCCGGTTGCGGGAAGGGAATGCTCTTGCCGGCGGCGATGGCTACGCGGTAATAGCTGTCGGTAGCGAGCCTGCCGCCAATGAGTGACGGGGAGCTGAAGCTGTTGCTGTCCAGCCAATTGGGTGAGAGCAAAGTGACGGCATCCGCAATAATCGCGGCGGCCGAGTGCGGAGTAGTACCGTTTACACCGAAGGTGGGAAAGAACGGGTCCGCCGGTCCGCTGTTATAGTTCCCCCAAATGTAGACCGGTTCCTCGGAGGTGACGGTGAAACCGTTGCCGAAAGTGGCCGGTGCGATGGGCTGAGGCAGATAGCTCTTGCCTGCGGCATCCATGCCACCATCCACAAGGCGCAGCACGTGACGCGGACCGGTGACCATGTTCCAGGCAGCGGTCGTGGGACCGGGTATTCCAGCGGTGACGCCGGGAATGTAATAGGGCTGCGCCATGGCGGCCGCTCCTGCCACACCGAACCCAGCACCCAAATATTTCTCTCCAAAAGTGTCGAGGAAGGTGTTTTGGTCTACGTCTTCTGGTGAAAAAGCATAGTAGGTTGCCGGCTCTTTCACTGTGTCGGGCTGGCCCACGGCGGACCCGGAATTGATGGTATCTTCGAGTCCCGAGATTCCAACAAATCCGTTATAGAAACCGGTGCGGTTGGGATCGGGATCGGGTTGCATGCCGCGGCGGTCGGAGAAATAAAGAATGTAGCCGTTCTGGTTGGTGGAATTGACGAGGGTGCCGCTGCCGCCGCCGTAAGGAGCTTTTCCTTGCAGCCACAGCCACAGGTTGCCCGCGTCTAGCTCGACGGCATTCATCACGCCGCCGACGCTGACGGTCGTCGCCGTCCCGCCGACCCGGGTGTCACGCGGCTCGCCTTCACGCGAATCGTAAAAATTGATGGGCAGCCAGTTGTACTGCGTCGATGCTACACCTGTTGCGCTGGCCGGCAGAAGGCCACTCTGCAGCTGCTGAAGGATGAGAATTGCCGGGCTGATCGCGTTTGCGCCAGCTGAACCGGCGGGCGCGCTCGGTGCAAAATTGTAGACTCGGCCAAAGCCGTATCCCAGCCACTGCCGCGTGACGCCGATCCAGTTTCCGGCATTGTTGAGATACTCTACGCGTAACCAGGAGCTCTGACACGGCGCTGCCATGGTAACCTCACCAAGCAGCGGCCAGGGGCTGGCGCAGCCGGCAACACTTGGCAGTGTCCAACTGCCAGTGCCCGTCTTGGCCATGGCGTAGTACATCGTTCCGGACGTGGTAGCGACGGACCCGGTGAGCTGCACGTCGTCAGCATCGAGAACACCGGCCCCGCGTTCGGGATGGAGTTGCGAAATGTCATCGGCCAGCAGAACCCGGATCTCAGCCTTGCTGTAGAGCCGAGAATTGGTCAGCAGCGCCGTATCGGTGACTTGTGGCCGGCGAATAATGTCAATGGCTCCAATCGTCGAATTTTGTACGAATGGGAGTTGCAACTTGCTCGCGCCAGTCAGTCCGTTGACCACGAAGCTACCAAGGTTGGCCTTGGAATAGGCCATCCAGCCATTCCATGCGCTTCCAAAACCCTTGGGGAACCCACCCGTCCAGCTGCCGTTCGTGAGTGCCACGCAGTTAGCGGCCGGCCCGGTTCCGGGCGCTGCAGGACAAGCGCCTGCCGCAACCGGCACGTAAACCGTTCCACCGTAGCCGACAGCAGTGGCGTGCCCGTTTTCGAGCTGATCGATAACCACCTCGTTGACTGCGGCGATCTTGTCCGTAAAGGTGAGTTTAGATCCCGATGCCAGAAACAAACTACCGTTGGTGTGGACGCGCCCGCCGAAATTGAAGTCAGGACCGGCGAAGTAGTCGCAGTCGCCGTCGCAAAACACGCCGAATTCGAATGCCGGAAGCAGCGCAACTTCCACGGTGCGTGTCAGGTTTACCGATGCGCCAGTCGTTGCAAGTGCGGCGTTGGTGGTGGCCTCTCCTGCCGACGACGCGCGCGTCGCAGTCACCTGAAGATTGAACGCGATCATCGATGCCACCATGCCCTGGTCCGGCCCCGAGCCCACGATGTCCCAGGTACCTCTGGGATTGCCAGCCGCATCGGAAAGCGGCCAAGTGATGTTTTCAACATAATTCATGTTGGTGATGTTCGAACCCGTAACCGCCGTGGGGTAGTTCGCCGGACCGGTCAGTGCGGTGATGGCAGCGGCATTTGGAGTCTGCGAGGACTGATAGAGCTGGGACAGCTGGGCGGTCAGGTTCTCGATGCCAGACTCAGCGCCATAGTAAGCGATGTTGCCTTCCAGATCATTGCCTCCCATGCGCTGTTCGCCACTGACCATGTACAGAAGGCCAACCGCTAGAGCCGACAACAAAAGCGTCAGCAAAAGGGCCGCGATCAGCGTGAAGCCCCGCGAATCTTGTGTTCGTTTCCCCATATTTCCCCCTTCTGCCTGCAGACAGCGACAACCATGAAAGCCACTCATTGGCACACGGTGGTACTGGCACTGTAGGAATTGCAGAAACTCATGTTGCGAGCGCTGACCGAACTCGCCAGATACATGCTCTGGGCCTTATTTCCCGACTGGATCAACCCTTGCCCCATCACCCACATATTGACCTTCTGAATCAGCGCAGGAGAGAGCCCCGCGGCGATGGGATTGGATTGATTCGCACTCATGGTGCCCGCAACCGAGTTGATCACGTCATAGCTGAATTGCATATTGATGATGTTGTCAGCCACGGGAACCGCGCTGAGTCCATTGACTTGGCGCATCAGGCGCGGGGTTTGCACGGTTCCGCCAGCGGGAGGTACCTGCAGGAAATAAGTGACGGCATTCAGGCGGCAGGCGGTAACGGTGTTTCCCCCGCCCAGCGTCGGCCCAAGGTTTGTGATTACGTTAGCCAGACTGTTCGCGCCCGTCTGGTTGAAGTTGAGCGAGTCCCCGGCATTAAAATTGATTGCAGTGTTACTCGGAATGCCGGTAATCTCGGCCACCACCGCGGCGGTTTGCGCAGAACTTGTGCCCCCAGCGCCGGTGCCGTTCCCTGGGGTGCTCACGATGAATAGCATCAAATCGCCTACGTTGAGGCCCCCGGGAGCAAGGATGTTATTGGGCGTTACCGCTCCGTTGATTACGGCCACCGTGGCCGAGGTGGTACTCGGAAAGGTGAACGTGAAATTCGTCAACGGAAAGTTATAGTCGCAGTAGATGGAGGTGATGCTGTCATTCACTGCAGCGGGAGCGCTTGCGATAATGCTGCCGTTCTGCACGCCATTGGCGAAGCCCGGCAGGATACCGTACATGTAATTGATGGCACCGGACCCGCTATTCGGATAAGAGTCGCCGGGAACATAACAGGTTCCGGCTTGATTGCAGGCCACCCTCGTAGCTCCGTTGTTAACAGCCAGCTGCAGACCCCCGGAAGGCAGGCCTGCGCCAGCCATACTCAGATCCTTCGTCATCAGTTCGATGGCAGCGCGCATGTTCTGCTGAGTCTCGGCGCGCTGGGTCACCGCGAAAGTCGCGTTCATGCCGGCGCGAAACAGACTGGTCATCGCCAGGATGATCATTACGCCTAGAGAGGCGGCGATGATCAACTCCAGAAGGCTGAAGCCGCGTTGCGTTTTTGTGATGCGTATCTTCATGGTTTTCATCCGGGTTTAGTGGTAGCTGGACACCAGTCCGTTCACGGTATAGGTGCGCGCCGGCCAGCCGGGTTTCTGGTACGCCACCGAGATGGTGACCGCGATCAGTTCGGTATTCACCGCGCCCGTGGGCAGGAGCACCTGGTTGAATGTGATCGTGCGGGTAAAGTTGCCAAGACTCTGTGTGACGTCGTCGGCCGTTCCGAGAACGCCGTCAGGACCTGGCAGAACCAGGCATTCTACCCCTCCTGGGCAGGCTGCTCCGGTATCGGGCGCAGTGCATGGGACATCGTCCGCGGTGCCCACCAGACCATCCGGTCCGGCACAAAGAAGCCGCTGGGCCCCGCTCAAGAAAATTCCACCGCTGGCAACGTTATTGATCGAACCGAAGGGAAGTTGCTGGCTATTGCGCGCCGTGTAAATGCTCTCCATGACATCCAGCGCCTTGTGACGGGCGATGAGATCTTCCTGCGCCGAAGCCGTAGCCGCAATCGCAGTGGCAAAACTCGCCATCACGGCGAGCAGCCCAACCGTCATGACCACAATGGCGATCATGGTTTCGAGCAGCGTGAAGCCGCCCTCCGCAGCATGCTTCCCGGCAAATCGTTTTTTATGCGTCATTGTTGCACCCAGGTCCAAACCCCAGCTGCCTGAACCAATCGCCACCCGCGAACCCTGCCCGTAGCTCCCCACACCGAAATCGCGCGTGAACTGAATTTGGAGTTGATGTCCGCGGGACGCGTGATGTAGACAACACCACTATTGAAGTTGCCGAGATTGTCTTGCGAGGAGCCATCCGGCATGAAGACAACATAGTTCAGCGGTCCGCCTGCGAGGGTTTGACCGAAATCAATGGGATTGACTCCCGCGCCAAAGCCATCGGGCGCGGCGGCGGGGAATCCCGGCTGTACTGCGAAACTCACATCCGCGGGAATCGTGTAAGTGATCACTTGTTGGATCGGCTGCGCTACCCCACCAACCGCCCCCGGCTGCCACTGCACCTGAATCGTCCCCGCCGCAAATCCCGCCGGATTGAAGTTGACGTAGTACTCGTGACTCTGCGTGATCGCCAAATTCCGGGTGTTGCGCAGGGCCAGCAGCGTCGTGTCATAGGCTGAGTCGACATGACTCTGATTTAGCATCGGCCGTATGGCGACGAAGGTGACCGCAGCCAGGATGAGGGCAATGCTGAGTGTGATCACCAATTCCAACAGCGAGAACCCGTTGCGTTTGCGCGATGCCATAAGTTTTTTCGGTGGGGAAGTTTGTGCTTTAGTTTTGCTTTTCAACCCAACTTCATGCCAAAAAGTTCTACCGACTCGACCGCGTGAAACCTGCCCTCATTCGCAAGGCAGGCCACTCGCACCCGAATAGATACTGGCAGTCTTCATACTAGGAAGGGGGAGTAGCACCGTCAAAGCACTACAGTGCACCGCCCGAGTATTGGTCTTTTGTAATCGCCGTGGTGACTGCGGTCACCTGATTGAGGCCAGTGGAGTTAGTCGAGAACTCAACCAAAGGCGAGGTCGTTGGGATGACTCCGGTAACTTGTCGGACGAACTGCCGTGACCCTACGATGATTGTAGGTATGACTCTCTCCTCACTACTGGTTTGCATGGACGAGGCGTCCAGGCAGGTGTTGGGCAGCGTTCTGGAAGAACTTGGCGTTCGAGTCGAGTTGTGTTCGAACTTCGCTCGCGCGGCAGTCCGGCTGGCGCAAGAACACTTTGACCTGGTCATTCTTGATTGCGAAACTCAGGCCGACGTGATTGCGTTGCTGCACGAATGCCGCACTTCACACTTGAACGAATCCACATTGGCAGTGGCCGTGGTGGCGGAGCAGGAGAACATTCGCGAGATGTTTTCGCTAGGCTTGAACTTCGTTCTTTACAAACCGGTTTCTCATGAGAGGGCGATGAGCAGCTTGCGGGCAGCGCAAAGTGTGTTGTATCGGGATAAGCGTCGTAAGTCGCGCGCGGCCGTGCATACCCACGCGACGGTCGACTACGCCGGCGGAGAATCGACGAAGGCCACGCTGGTGGATCTGGCGGAAGATGGTATGGCGGTCAACTTTGGCAAGAGATTGCCGCCGACCTGCAAAGTTTATTTTCAGTTTCAATTGCCGGGACAGACTGCAACCGTACGCCTCTCCGGCCAGGTGGTTTGGCAGGATTGGAACGGGCGCGCCGGAGTCCAGTTTGTGGACGTGCCGCAAACTTCGCGGCGTATTCTGAGCGACTGGCTGCAGAGGAATGCTGCCGACGCTTCGCGGCAGCAACTGTCGACGGAAGAAGTGCGCGTCGAACACTCGATCCGACCGGACGAGGACGGTGTGCTCTCCACGGCTGCCGGGAAGAAGCAGGATCTGAGCAACAAAACCTTCGATCGGGAGGCGGTCGCGCGCCTGCGCGGCGAGCCCAACAACCGCCGCGGACAAACTCGTTACGCCTGCCGTCTGGGCGCGGAAGTTTATCAACGCGGAAGCTCGGTGCGGAATTATTGTCATTTGAGCGATCTGAGTCCGGGCGGATGTTATCTCGAAATGTCTCTGGCGTTTGCCGCCGGCTCGGCCGTCGAGATTGTCGTGCGCACGCACGAAATGAAGTTGCGCTTGAGCGGGGAAGTGAAGTCCTCGCATCCCGGCTACGGGATGGGAGTGCTGTTCCATCTGAATACTAAGGATGAACGCCACGGCGTGCAGCAGTTGATCGATTTCGTGGCAGCGACCGCACAGAGTTCTTAGGGGCAGTTTCCAGTTTCTGGTTTCTAGTCCCTGCAAGATTCCCGCACGAACCCATGCTCATGTAGAGACAGCCGCCTCAGCTTGCCTCTGAGCGCAGTCGAAGGGGCTGTCCGCGGAGCGAAGCGACGCCGCCAATATCAAGAACCCAGTCCCCAGATTTCCGAAGCCAACCAGCAACCCTTATTGTGACAATTTAAAACTCCGTGCCCACTGAGGATAGAAGCCAAGAAGTCCGAGTAGCGGGCCTGGCAAAAGTACCCAGACAACCTCGGTCCCCAGGCGATCGAAGAGGCCTGTGACGATGGCAATGGAAACGATTGTGATCGCGAAGCCAACAGAGATCTGAATTGCCAGCGCAGCTCCAACCAGATTGGGAGGACACGCCCGCGCCGACAGTGCGGAGAACTGCGGCGAGTCGGCGACCACGGCCGCTCCCCAGACCAGGAGCAATGCCAGAAGCACAACCGGTGGGAACGCCCGCCAGGCAAGCGCGAAGATAAAACAACAAAGTCCCGAAAGCGACAGCGATACGGCGGCGATACGGGCGCTGCCCCACCTGTGGCTCAAGAGACCGCCCACAACGCATCCCAACGCCCCCGCAGAGATGATGGCGAAAGCCAGTCCGGAAACTTTGACGTTGCCCAGATTCACGTTGAGTGATGTGCGAACCACGAGTAGGGGAACAATGGTCCAGAAGGCATAGAGTTCCCACATGTGGCCGAAGTAGCCGAGAGCGGCCGCGCGAAAGTCGCGAGACGCGAAGGCCCCGAGAACGCCTCCCATGCGAACGCCCGGCACTGCCTTGCGAAGCGCGAGGTGAGGGCCGTCACCCAGGGCATAGATCAGCAGAGCCGCCAGAACGGCTAACGCGGACGAAGTTCCGATGACGTACTGCCATTTCCATGTTGCCCCGATCAGGCGGAGCGCATGAGGAAGTGCGGTGCCGATGGTGAGCATAGCCACGAGATAGGCGAGTGCGGAGCCAGTTCGCGCAGGGACCCAGCTCACAATCAACTTCATGCCAATCGGATAAATTCCGGCAAGGCAAATGCCAACGCCGAAGCGGAACGCGGCGCCGCTCGCAATGCCGGTGGAAAGCCAGGCGAAGCAGGCATTGAAGGCTGCGCCCAGAAGAGCACACACGGGGAAGATTCTGCTGGCCGGAAATCGGTCTGCCAATCCGCTGAGCGCAAAAACCAGCGTACCGAGAATGAAGCCCAACTGAACCGCGCTGGTCAGAATTCCGATGTCGGAAACGCTCGCACCCCAGGCTCGGCGCAGATCGTCGGCCGCACTATTCGCGCTGAACCAGAGCGAGGTGCCCAGCAGTTGCGCCACTGCGATGGTCACAACCGGATCGAAGCGCGAGTGGCCCAGCCCTGGTTTTGCTTGCATCACCACGAATGAGGCTTCACTTGGCAGGTTCTTCGCTTCGCCACGCGCCAACGCCGGGCGCGCCCAGCGCAAGCATCCCGAGCGTGGCGGGTTCCGGACTTCGCGAAGCCGGCTTCTCAACTGGAAGTGCAATCTGGGCCTGCGGCTCCGCCGGCTCCGCGCCATATACCGGTTCTGCAACGGTGCCCGAAGTCTGGCCGGCGCGAATCCCACGGTTCGGGATATTTTCGTACGCGTAACCAGTGAGGACCGCACTCATCCTCGAGCCGTCGCCGGTTACTTTCACGCTCAGGCGAGCCCAGCCGTAGTAAGTGTTTCCATTGGCGAGGAACTTGAGGCCCAGGTAGCGATTTCTGGCGTTGATCCAATCCCCACCATGGCTGCTCTTGTGTTCGAAGGCCAGGAATTCGTACGCGTAGGGAGATCCAAAGAAATTTTTACCAGGTCCGATTGGCGCTCCACCATTCAGCGCCAGAGGAAATCCATTCTTGCCGGCGGCAACCAGGAACGCATTACTGGAGGGCCCACCATTCAGCTCGTTGACCACCCAGAATGATGAGTAGAGCGAACCGTTGATCAAAGTAAAAGTGAAGTCAGACTTGCCATCGCCGTTAATGTCGAGACGATATTGCGCTCCGTTCTGGTCAAAAGTAATGTGAGTGGCAGTATAGACAACTTCGGCTCCGGACGGCTGGGCTAATGCCAACAAGCTCGCACTGATCCCGCTGGCGGCTAGCGCATAAGCATTGAGACGCGCTGAGAGTAAGGGAGAAATCTGGGCAGTTGTCCGTGGCTTCATGGGGAGTTCTCCTATTTGAAAGCGGAAAATATCATACATCGAATTTTGTTTGGAGAAGGAAAATTGGGCTGCGACCCGATGGACGGGTATCAGGAGCCTTCGGGGCACGCGTAGCCCTGCTCTTATCGAGATCCCGAATATAAGGTCACGCGGACGAATCAGGACACGTATTGGTTGGTGCGTGAGAAATAGAAATCTGCCCGGTGGCAGGAAGAAAAAGGCGTTAAAGACAAAGGTAAAAGACCTCTGTGTTACCCTGTGCCCCCTGTGTCGAAGGTTTTGATCCATCTGCGTTCGTGGTCCCCACCCGTCGAAAACCGCGAGGAATGCGGCAACCTCATTCTTCTGATGCAAACATGGGCCAGATCCCTAGGCGCTTTTTTCGACGTCCTCTACGGGGTTGTTTGTATTGTGTAGGCCGTCACGGCGCGGCTATTCTACGGGGGCGCTACTGGACCGTCTGGTACAGGGGTGCGATGCTTCGCATGGAAGACAAGATTCGCCGACTCTGCCTGGAACTTCTTGCCACGACAGGCGACGAAGAAGTCGGACCAATACTCACGGAACTTCGGGAAGCGTTGCGCCAGCACATCAAAATCCTGCGCGAGCGTTTTAGCGCCTATCCATTTTTCGTGGAGCGGCGCGTCCGGCGCGGCATTTCACCGCTGAGCACGCAGGGCGAGGAAGCCGGGGCGAAAGAAACCAGCCCGAGAGACGCAGGTATTTAAGCCAGCGGATGACCTGACTTATCGGGTTTTTCGCCAGGTGGCACGCGTAATCCCATTATCGTGCGGCGCTGTACTTCGTCGTCCTCCAATTCTTGGATTAACTCTTGGACCGCCGCCACAAACTTATCTGGGTCATGCTCAACCACCGCCCGTTCGCAAAGTTCTCTCCAGCGTTCTTTGGTTTCGCCTCGCAAGGTGTCACCTCCAAACTGGGCACTCGGCTTCCGCTCTGGTTAGGAGCAGTAGTGTTAGAAGCAATTCTGCCGCCAAATCACCTCCCGGGCTCAAAGTCGTCCTGAGGCAGGCACTTGGCCACCCCGATCTGGTTCGTGCGGGACCGGCCGCAGGGTAAAGTTTGCAATCCTTGCTGGTCGCTTCGGTGCCGCTTCCGAGTACAGGATTCCGTGTATTCCATTCCAGCCAAAGGGTAAGTATCGTAACTTACTGCTGTAGAATTGCGGTTCCCCCGCCGCAGTGGATTCCTGAGGGATATCTGGCCATGAGCGCAGGCACACATCCCGTTCAAGGGATGGATGAAAAGATCAACATCTTGATGGTGGATGACCAGCCGGGCAAGCTGCTCACTTACGAAGCCATGCTCGCGGAACTAGGCGAGAACCTGATCAAGGCTCACTCGGGAATGGAAGCCCTGGAGCGTCTGCTGAAAACTGACGTCGCTCTCGTGCTCATGGATGTGAGCATGCCTGGAATGGATGGTTTCGAAACGGCGCAAATGATCCACGCGCACCCGCGCTTTCAAAATACCCCGATTGTCTTTGTCTCCGCGATCCATGTAACGGACCTGGACCGGCTGAAGGGATATCAGCACGGAGCCGTAGATTACGTTTCCGTTCCTGTTGTTCCGCAGTTGCTGCGGGCGAAAGTAAGGGTGTTTGCGGAGTTGCATCGCAAAACGAAGCAGCTCGAAGTGCTCAACGCCCAGATGACTGTCCTGCGGGACGAAGAGCGCAGACGGATCGCACGCGAGTTGCACGATAGCGTGGGGCAACTACTCGCCGCCATCAGTATGAACAGTGCCTTAGTGGAAGCGGAGACTCACAAGCTAAGCCCGGAGGCAGCCAAACGCGTCTCTGAAAACGCTGCGATGGTCCAGGAGGCCAGTAAGCAGATTCGAACCATTTCCCACCTCTTGCATCCTCCCTTGCTGGATGAAGCCGGTCTCGCGTCCGCGCTTCGCTGGTATGTGGACGGGTTCTCCGAGCGCAGTAAGATCAATACAAGACTCGACATCCCGCAGAACCTTGCGGGCCTATCCAGCGAGATGGAACTTTCCATCTTTCGCGTTGTGCAGGAGTGCCTCACCAATATTCATCGTCACGCTGGGAGTGCTACAGCCGGAATTCGCATTACGCAAGACGAGTCCAGTTTAAGACTGGAAATCGAAGATGCCGGTAAAGGGATTCCGCCCGAAAAAGAGTCGGCGCTCGCGTCGTCGGTACACGCCGGCGTCGGCCTTCGCGGAATGCGAGAACGCTTGCGGCAGTTAGGTGGTACTCTGCAGGTCCGTTCGAATGGGCAGGGAACACGGGTGATTGCCGTTATACCTGTCATACGAGCAACGGCGGCCCCTGAACCCCAGGAAGTCAAAGCGCAGCCGCAATCGAATCCTCGCCAGGATGAAAGATGCCTGCCCGTTCAGGCCGTGGTACACCCGGCCAGCACCGGCCCGATTTTTCCAGCTCCATAGTCAAGTTTTCGTCGATACGTTTTTTGAGCTGCAGCCCGCACGAGCTACTGCCACGAACATCCCGCATCTAAAGTTTTTTGTCATCAGTTTTTTGTCATCCCGAGCGAAGCGAGGGACCCTGGTGTTTGCATGCGGCGAGATACCGGCGGGTGGCCTTGGCTTTTGATCTCGCCTGCATCTAGAAGGCTGTGGCTGCCCCATCCTTGCGTTTCTTGCAAGAGCCTGCCCTGAGCCTGTCGAAGGGATGGGTACCACGAATCTATCCTCCGGATGGAGTTATGGAAACCACTGTGGCTGCGCATGAGAGAGGAAGCCAGACCGGTTGTGTGTGCGTTCGTAGTGCCCATCCGTCGAAAACCGCGACGGATGGGGCAGCCTCACTCGTGGTGATGCATGCGACCAGCGGAAAACAAGTGGGCCAGCCGACCTTCCACGCTCGTGGAAATTCAGCTATTCAGGGTATTGCGCGAAGCTGGCGCAGGTTGTTGGTGCTTTGGGCGCTCAAGATGTTCGACGGAAAATCTTCTGAGCCTTGCCAGACTGCCCAACAGAGTTGCGCAAGCAATTGGTGAGTGACTGATTCAATGTTTGACTCCAAGTTCTCCGCAGACAAGATGTGAGAGGCGCTGATCTGATCGTCGTAGCATCGAAATTCGTCGAGAGACCTGTGTTGCCACCCGATGAACGGAAGCGACTCATACTTCATGTGCTTGAGCATAATTTGAATCGCGAGGTTTCCTTTGAAGCCCACGCGCTCATAAAAGGCACACGCGCACACGTAAATTTTGACCCAATATTGGAATACGTCGCTGAACAAGAGATAGGGGATGTTGCCCCCTCCCCTCTCGATGGTGTTGGTCATCAAGTGCTTCGTCTCCGAGATCAGGCCATAGCAATTCACTTCGGCGCATTCCGCTCCTCGGTACCTGCCTCCCGCGACGAATGCGGCTACCCCATTCTCGATCCTGCGCAAGGATTCAAAATTGAAAAAGGGGGCTTGAATCGCGCTATACCTCGCCGTTGTGAGAAATTGCCAGCAGTCTTCCACCGCACAAAGCGGAATTCTGGGGAAGACAGGGCAGACCACGACTTGCATTGTCGGAGCCCCGTCTGGAATCCCCTCCACGTGAAGGTTGCTCAAGAGTTCTAGGCGTCTTTTTGTCGGGTTTTCCCTTCGGCGGACCAACTCGATGACAGTATCCACGTTTGCTAATTCATAAGGATTCGCGGCATTTCCGGTACGAACGTACACCCTGGTGCTGTTTTCAATCGCGTGTGGGGCCTCCGCGCTCTCGTCTACCTCCAGCACGAAGAACTTCCTCTCCGCAACGTCTCCGGGAATCTCACTAATACGTGGGAAAACGGGCGGATCAAGATTTTCAAGGCAAATATTTTCAATTGTGAGAGGAATCTCTTCACGCGCGGCTAGCTCGAAACCTTCAATCGGGGGCTGAGGAACCCCGTTCACAGCGGTTACGCCTAGGACGATAATTCCTCCACGAGAATTTGCGAAGGAAGAAATCACCTTGGGAAGCGCGCGGCGAACTCCATCGTCAAGGTTCGCCTTGTACTCGACGCGAAGCCCCTCATGGAAGCGGGCGCAAAAGGAACGAATATCTTCTGCGGATTGTGGCGGTCGCGTGAAAAGCATGTGGCGCTCACGACTGAGGGTATCAGACCGCGGAACGTCTGCGAAACGAGGAGGTTGAGAGCGGGAGGGTTTGTGTTTCGGGATTCTGTCCGGGAAGAGGTTTGTGAGGGTTTCCCCGTGAGTCTGTAGAGAACCGCCAAGGCTCAAGATGCGGCGCTCGCGCCGGAAGCGAACGCCTTCCAGACGCTCAGGGGAGTTACTGCAATGATGAAATGCAGACCGTACTCTGACAATGAATACGAAGTGCGAGACTCTACAAGACGCTGGGTCAGGATGCCCAGTCGCTCAAAATCCCGAATGATAAGCTCGGCGTAAGCGATCTTGTGCGCGTTCACAACCTCGTTCTCGGTCACCTTGATCCCCGGAACCTCCCATTGGATTGAATGCGGTTCGGTATTGATGTAGGAATCGAAAATCTTCACCAAATCAAAATGGGAAAATGGCTTTCTCGTTATGTCAACGCCGTCCGGAGCGAATCGGCATCTTATAGAAGCAGCTTCGCGAAGGCGATCTAAGTAGCGGGCTTCTTCTGGCGTGAGTTCCGAGAGCACTCTCCCAAATGAAGGCAAGAAGCCTTTCTTGGTAGTCACTGCACTCTCTAGCAGCGTTGCCCAACGATCCTGCAGTTCTTCATCTGTGACGCTGGCCGCGAGAAGAAGGAGCGGCATAGCTTTCTCGAAATCGTTGATGACAATGGGAGCGCGCCTCAACTCTGCCCATTTTGTAAATATCGCCTCCAAGTTGCGGTGCGAGTAAAACCTGATAATGCTCCCAAAGTCGCCCAACGCCTCACCGATTTCTTTTGTGATAGGCGAGAACAGATTCTTGACCGGCTCGGCATCGAGGATATTGAAAATGCCTTCAACTGAGTTGTTCATCCACTGCTCCTTGGACGGAGCGTAGAGTCGCTACGGGAAGGCTGTCAATTGAGAACACTGGTTCCCTGTTTCTCCTGCAAGACCGCAAAAGGGGCAGAGGTTCCTGGAGGCGACATTGAAAACAGAGTAAGGCCTGATAACCTTAAGCAGTGCCCCGCAAGTGTAGATTCTGCCCGAATCCAGCAGATAGCCGAGAGCATTATGTACCTGATTGGATTCTTCAAATCATCAACATCCAGGTCGAGGTTGCTCGGTCTGTAGGAGATTCCCCGCCAGTATGGTTTCCAAATCCCCGAGGGAATATGAAGGTCAGGAGTGTGTGCCGGGATTGCAACCTCGGATGGATGAGCACGTTAGAACAGGAGAGCAAACCTATAATCGGCCCTCTCCTGCACGGCAGCGATATCGTCGCTCCTATGGACATAACCCAGCAGTCCGTCGTCGCTCGCTGGGCTGTAAAAACCGCGATGGTAGGCGAGACGATAGCTCCCGCTCCTCCTAAGAGCGGAGGCTATTTTTACACCCGAGATGAGTGCGAACGATTGCGAGTTACCTCGTCAATCCCACTGAAGACGGCCGTTTGGCTCGGTAAGTTTTCCGGCGTCGGCCTTTTTGGACGCGGCACGCACGTTTGGAGTGCCGAGCGAGATGCCATTGCGAAAACCGTTACCCACGGGCATATTTTTACGCTCGTGCTCAATCACTTGGCGGTTCAGGTTCTTACCGTTCACATTCTCCCGGAAGACGGTACAACCTCCCTTTCGGTTGATCAGAATAACGCTCCATCCGGCGACTGGAATGACCTGACCGTCCCGATCTGGCCAACCGTTGGAACGGTATGGTGGCCGCCCGCTCGAAGTTTTACCGAGGGCGAGGGCGAGGTTTGTTGGATTGGCGCGCTTCTTAATAGGTTTAAGGTGGGCAGGAAGCTCTGATCTCTATGGCGGTCAGGGAGGCGAATGCGAGCCAGCTGACTATCGAAAAATCACGGCACCCTTCGGCGTGATCTCAGTAAGCGTACTCATCGGAGTTTGGCCCGGCCCAAACCACCGGAGCGTACCCCGGTCAAGCTTCATGGCGGGAATTTTGATCTTCATGACCAGGCACGACCTGCGACGAGAATCGTCGCCAGAGAGATTTCCACACCCCATTGTGACATCTGACCTTGCGCCCAGAATTGAATCGCGTAATCATGGTCGAGGCCGTGACGGTCAGGAAGCGCCACAGCGTGATGCCGCGAACCAGATCGGCGCGCCTCTAACTCTTTTGTTTCACGTATTTTGCCTCTAACTCTTTTAGAAGACGTATTTTGCAGGCGCTCTTTCGCAGAACCCGCGCCCAGCAAGACTTTCAGACGCGGAGGGGGGAGGGGGTATACCGAGATTCTGTGGTCGCCCGCCCGGACGGCACGGAATCCGAGCAATCCCGAAGAAATTATTTTGCGGAGGAATTCACAACCAGAACTCAGACGGGAATGCTGTAGTGGCTACTTCGTCGTGGCTGCTTCTTCCGCAACGGCTTTGCGGAAATATTCCAGCGAGAGGCGGAGGCCTTCTTCCAGCTGAATCTTGGGTTCCCAGCCTAGCAACGTGCGAGCTTTGGTGATGTCGGGACGGCGCTGTTTGGGATCGTCCTGGGGCAGGGGTTCGTAGGCGATTTTGCTTTTTGATCCCGTCACTTTGAGGACGTGCTCGGCGCATTCGAGAATGGTGAACTCGTTCGGGTTGCCAATGTTCACCGGCAGATGCTCCGAGGATTTCGAGAGGCGAATGAAGCCGTCGACTTCGTCGCTGACGTAGCAGAAGCTGCGGGTCTGGCTGCCGTCGCCGTAGACGGTGAGCGCTTCGCCGCGCAGCGCCTGCTTCATGAAGTTCGAGACCACGCGGCCGTCGTTCAATTGCAGGCGCGGTCCGTAGGTATTGAAGATGCGCACAATGCGCGTATCCACTTTGTGATAGCGGTGATAAGCCATGGTGACGGCTTCGGTGAAGCGTTTGGCCTCGTCGTAGACGGAACGCGGCCCGATGGAATTCACGTTGCCCCAGTAAGTTTCTTTCTGCGGATGCTCAAGCGGATCGCCGTAGCACTCGGAGGTAGATGAGACGAGATACTTCGCGCCGTATTTGTGAGCGACATCGAGAGCGTGGAAAGTTCCAAGCGATCCAACCTTCAGAGTCGGGATGCCGTGAATGGTGTAATCGACGGGGCTAGCTGGGCTGGCGAAGTGGAAGACGTAATCGACTTTGCCGACATCGAAAGGTTCGCAAATGTCTTTATTTATGAAATCGAATCGCGAATCATTACTAAGATGAGCGATGTTCCCGCGGCGTCCGGTGAGCAGGTTGTCGACGACAACCACGCTGTAACCTTCGCCGAGCAAGGCATCGCAGAGATGGGATCCCAGAAAACCGGCGCCGCCGGTGACCAGAGCGCGTGGCTTATTCATTTACCCCAGCTCATGCTTTCTTGGTGCCGTTCCTAAGGCCGTTTTTTAGCGCTGCGATGGGAACGCCCTCGGGATGCGCGGCCGCGCGTCCCACGGAATAGTAAGTGAAGCCGTTGGCCGCCATCACTTCGGGATCATACAGGTTGCGGCCGTCGATCACGATGGGATATTTGAGTTCGCTGTTCAAGCGACGCAGATCGAGATTAGCAAACTCCTCCCACTCGGTGAGGATGAGCAGCGCGTCGGCGCCAGTAGCGGCTTCATACGCGGAACTCGCGAACTTCAGTCCGGAGCTCATCACTTCCTGCGTGCGGTCCATGGCGGCGGGATCGTACGCGGTAATCTTGCAGCCTTCCTGCATGAGCGCCTGCACAATCAGGATTGCAGGCGATTCGCGAATGTCGTCAGTACCGCCCTTGAAGGCGAGGCCAAGCACTCCGAGATGTTTGCCGCGAAGCGTCCAGAGAGCGCTACGGACTTTTCGCAGATAGCGGTCGCGCTGGTCTTCGTTGATGCGCATGACTTCATCGAGCAGACGGAAATCATAACCGCACTCGCGGGCCACCGCGCGGAAGGCCATCACATCTTTGGGAAAGCAGGAACCACCGTAGCCGATTCCGGGATTCAGGAAGCGCGGTCCAATGCGGGAGTCAGTGCCGATACCGTGACAGACTTGGTTGACATTCGCGCCGACGGATTCGCACATGGACGCAACTGCGTTGATGAAGGAAATCTTCATCGCGAGAAATGCGTTGGAAGCATGCTTGATGAGTTCCGCGCTCTTGGTGCTGGTGACGATGATGGGAGCGGGAATAGAAGTGCGGTCAGGTTGCGGGATAGCATCGGCACGCTCGTAGTACGCGCCACTGGTCAGTGGTGCATAGATCTGGCGGAGCACGTCGGCGCAGCGTTCATTGTCGCAGCCCACGACGATGCGATCGGGAAACAGGAAGTCGGTGACGGCGGTACCTTCACGCAGGAATTCGGGGTTGGAAGCGACGTCGAAGGATTCGGCGTCTGCGCCGTTGCGCAGAATGATCTTGCGAATCCACTCGCTGGTGTAAACGGGCACGGTACTTTTCTCAACAATTACTTTGTAGTCGTCGACAGCGCCAGTAATCTCGCGGGCTACGGCCTCGACGTAAGAAAGGTCGGCGTCACCGCGGTCAGTGGGCGGCGTGCCCACGGCGATGAAAATGGCGGCGCTGGCGCGAACCGCTTCATGCAGATCGGCGGAAAAAGTGAGCCGGTGTCCGCGGTGGCGGCTGAGCAACTCGGGCAGAAAATTTTCGTGGATGGGGACTTGGCCATTCTTGAGAGCGGCAAGTTTGCGCTCATCATTGTCGACGAGAATGACGTCGTGACCGAGGTCGGCGAAGCAGGCCCCCGCAACCAATCCCACGTATCCGGAACCAATGACAGCGATCCGCATGCTCAAACTCCCTGGAGTAAGTCCTTGGACATTTTAGATAGTTTCACGGAAAACCTAAGGGGAGAAGAAAGCGCTTGAGGAGTGATGCCGAAGGCCCCAAGTATGAGTCGATTCTAACATTTCTCCACACGATGGGGAGGAACCAAAAGTCCCTAGCACGATGGTTCTATGGTGTTTTCTGCCATTTTGGGACTCCGCCGGAGACCTCAGCGATGGCCTTTACAAAACAGAATAAGAGCCCGAGCGGCGAATCTGCCTCGAACGCTCGGGCTCCCGACGGCATCACTGCACGGTCGTGGTCGCCGTGGCCGTGTTGTTTGTGGTTCTCGGATCGAAGGTGGTTGAAGTCACCGTTGCAGTGTCGGTGATCACATTTCCCGACGAGGCGTTCACATTGACCACCAGGGTAATCTTCAAGCTGGTGCCGTTGGTCATCGTGCCCACGGTGCAGGTCACCGTGCCCGTGCCGCCGACAGGCGGAGCGGTGCAACTGCCGGTGTTCGGGGTCACGCTCACGAAGGTCGTGCCTGTGGGCGTGACATCCGTTACTGCAACCGCCTGCGCTGTATCGGGGCCATTATTCTTGGCCGTGAGGTTGTAGGTGAGGTTGGCGCCGCTGGTCACGGTGGTAGGCGCCTTGTTGGTCATGGAGATGTCGGCCGACAGAATGATCTTGGAGAAGAATGCGTCGGCGAAACCGCCGTTGCACGTGCCATCGGTTCCACACTTGGCTTGGGCGGCGTGCTGGGTGACGGCGAGGTTGGTGGAGATCGTGCCGCCCGCGATGTAGACATTGCCAGCCGGATCGAGGGCCGCGCGATAGCCGAAATCTTCACCATTGCCGCCGAAGTAGGTGGAGTATCCGAAGCCGCCCGTGGGTGTGATCTGGGTGACGAAGGCGTCGCTGGATCCTCCGCCGTAGGCCGCCTGCATGGGGCTGATCTGCGGGAAGTTCGGAGAGTTGGTTTGCCCGGTGACGAACATGTAGCCGTTCGCGTCGACAGCCATGGACATGCCGGGATTGTCGTCGCCCGATCCGCCGAGGTAGGTGGAGTATTGCAGCGACGTCAGACCAGTATTGAGTTTAGAAATCGTGGCGTCGCCGCAGGTTCCAGTGCTGACCACGCAACCGGTGGAACCGCCACCATAAGCAGCTTGCGCGGCATTCGACGTGGTCGGGAAGTCCGTGGATACGGTGCTGCCTGAAACATAAATCGCGGAGGGTTTGACCACGATGCCGGCGGTGTAATCGAAGTTGCTGCCGCCGAGGAACGTCGAGGCCAGGACCTTGGTGCCAGTGGAGTTGAGTTCGGTGACAAAGCCGTCAAACGTGCCGTTACAAAGGCCGTCGCTGCCGCACTGAGTTTTATACGCACCCGGAGTGGTCGGGAAATTGGGCGAACCGGTGATGCCACTCAAGTAGACGTTGTTGTTGGCGTCGAGAGCGATGCCATAAGCGGACTCTCCCAAGCCGTTGGAGCCGCCCAGGAAAGTGGAGTAGACCAGGGTCTTTCCGTACGGGTCCACTTTGCTGACGAAAGCCGCGGAGCAGCCACCTGTGCTGTTTACCGGGCAAGTGGTTTGATAGGCACCGGCGGTGACGGGAAAGTCGGTGGACGTAGTGTGACCGGAGACATAGACGTTGCCGGGAGTATCGACGGCCACGCCGAAAGCCTGATCGTCGCTGCTGCCGCCCAAGTAGGTAGACCACTCGAGATAGAAGCCGGCGGATTCCACTTCGACCACAACCGCATCGCCGGTCACGCTGCCGCCTTTGAAGGTCTTCTGGAGCACGGGGCCGCGCACGGGAAAGTTTGTGGAGAGGCTGTAGCCGATCAGGAAAATATCACCAAAAATATCCTGGGTGACTTGGGAAGGCACGTCGTCGTTTGATCCGCCGATAAAGGTTGCGAAAATTAATTTGGTCAGGGCTGGGTTGTATTTAGCGACAAAGATGTCACGGCAGGGCTGAGTGCCGCAGGTTCCACCGCCGTAAGGATAAAGGGCCAGGACTTCAGGAAAGTCTGCAGAGCGCGTGCTGCCAACCAGAATAGGCTGGCCGTAGCGAACTCCGTAGGTGACGCCATAGGCAATGTCCTCGTTGCTGCCGCCCAGATAAGTGGAGTAGCTGAGCACGGGGTCGATGATCAGTTTCTCGCTGTGATCGTAAGTGCCGAGTTCGAATCCGATGCGGCCATCCGCTTTAAGAATGTAGCGGCCGTCGATAGCGGTTTTCGCGGAATTGCGTTGCTGGTAAACAACGGGCTTGTGGAAGCTGACGTCACCGCCCCGGAGAGTGGCCACGAGATCGCCATCGTGGTTGATGCTGAGTGGAATGTGTTTGCTGCCATCGGCGCCGCCTCCGAAGGCAAGAGCAATGACGCTGGGATCAGCGCCAGGACTGACGACGAAGTCATATTCCAACTGCTTCTGGTTTCCGTAGTAAACCAGATCCACTCCGGGATAGACGCCAGCGTAACGTACTTTCTCATAGTTCGCCACGCGCGTGTGCCACTGCGAAGGATCGTTGCCGATGAAGTAGTTGCTCTGGGCTTCCTGCTTTCCGAGGCCGCTGATGGGAGCTTTCATGTTGGCGCCAACCACGCGCATGTTCAACACTGATTCAGCGCGGGTCGCACCCTGGTCCGGGACTGTGAACTGCGCCGAGGCCGGAACATAAGGCAGCGGGTGGGACACGGATGCGGATTGAACCGCCTTCGTTTTCGAGGGAACAGGCAGCGCCAGCACAGCAGAGTCGCGGGTCAGGAAAAGTGTGTAGCCCGCGCCGCGCGAGAGGAATTGCACTTGCTTGCTGGTCTGGCCACGATTGATTTCGAAGCTCATCGGAACTTTCGCGAGAGCGTCCAGCATCTTGCGCTTGGTGGCGTCATCCACGGCGGTGGATTGTGCGGACGGGATTGGCATGGCTGGCTTGGCAGCTAAGGCTATAGCCGGCACGGAAAGCTGGCGGTTCAGGTAGTGTGCGGTGACGGACAGGCCGACGCAGAGTGTTAAGGTTCCGGCAACGAATGCCAACGACTTGTTTCCTAACATGTAAACGCCCCCTCGTAATCTGGATAACCAAAATCCGCGCGCAGGGCAAGCCCGCTGCAAACGGAAACGTCTGAATTTTGCGAAGTGCTCGGGATAAGGCTCAGGGGATGGCCGCGACCGAGTAAGGAGCACAGTTTGACCGACCCGGAGCCGACTGTCAAGATGCAGGATTTTGCAACCTAGTCCCGTGGCACTTTCGTGTTAGACCTCTCTCTGGAGGTCTGTTTCACCACTTCCGTAAAGTTGACCGGTGTTAGACCCGGGACGGTGGCGGTGATGGTGACAGTGGCGGGCTGAGAACCGGTGATGTAAGTAACGCTGGCCTGGCCGTTGGCCGTGGTCACCACATTTGCACTGGAGAGTTTACCGTTCGCGCCGTTGTCTGTAAAACCAACGGATATGCCACTGACGAGATTTCCGTACTTGTCTTTGACGCTGACCACCAGCGGTTTGGCCAACAGCGTATTTGGCGGCGCGGATTGGTTATTGCCCGAAATTAGATTGAGAGAGGCTGGACTGGCGGCAACCGATTGCTCCGAGATGTTGACCGAATAACCAGGGATGTTGGCACCGAGCGTGAGCATGGAGGCTTTGGTCGGCAGCGTGTAGTAGGACGAGGCTTGTCCGAGAGAATCTGTAATGGCTGAAGCCGGAGAGAAAGTTCCGCCGAACGTTCCCGTGGTGAAGTTGACGGAAATACCCGGGACGGCGTTGCCGTGAGGATCTTTTACTGAAATCACAATGGGTGATGGAAGAGTAGTACCTACGGTCCCCTTTTGCCTTGAGCCGGAGATAACGATCAGAGAAGCAGCGGGTCCGGCATTGGCGGTTGCCGCGAGGTACGTGGTAGTGGTCGAAGAACTGGAGGCGGTGATGGTGACTGCGCACGGCGTGTTCGGCAATGTGTAGGTCGTGGAGGCGATGCCGGAGCCGTTGGTGACGGCGGCGGGGCTGCCGAAAGTGCCTTTGTTGGGCGATGCCTTGAAATTAATTGTGACTCCGGCGACTGGTTGCCCGGTATAGGAACTCAGAGCCTGGACGGACAGTGACACAGGCAGAACAGTCCCTACATAGCCGGATTGGCTGTTACCTCCGGAGACGGTTAGAACGGGCAGCAGTCCATAAACCAGCAGTTGGCTCTCGGTAGCGACGAAGACTTTTCCGTTGGCGACGGTGGGGGTAACGAAATCGGGAACGAAACCCATGCTGTCTCGTCCTCCGGAAGCCAGACTGCTGGCGTAAAACTCGGTCTGCAAGTTGGCGGGATCGAAGGCGTGCAACGTGCCTTTATCCGTACCCACGGGAAGGGAATTGTTCCAGGTGATTGCCCACAAAATGCTGTTGGCGTTGCCGTTGGATGTGATCGATGGTGTGCCTGCGCCAGAATAACTTACGGGCGATTGGCTGGAGGGCGCAGTGGAAAGGATTCCATCGGTAAGGGAGTAAGACAAAAGTGGTCCGGGGACTTCCGCAAAGTAAATGTATTGAGTGGAGCCATTGTTCCAGAAACTTGGAGTGCCGTAACGACAGGTGTATTCCGGAGGGACTCCCAGACAGCCGCTGAGGAATGCAGGAGGCAGAACATCCTGCACGATGTTGGTGTTGGTAGTGCCGATAGTGCAAGTAGTGCAGAAGCCGCCCATGGCATCGCGATTCAACAGATAGATTTCTTCGTTCTTGCCAGAAGCGATGAGTAGGTGCGTTGGTCTGGAGGACTGGTCTGGAAGCAACAAGGGGCCCACCGAGCTAAGGTCGAGATCGTTGGCGTTGAGATGGGAGGCTTCATCATAAGGAGTGAAAGAATCCAGCAGGTTGAGGTTGGGATCCAGTTTCAAGACGCTGAGGGCTAAATCCGATCCGCCGATGTTCTGGTCAAAGATGCCATCCGCAGTCTCGAAGTAGATGTTGCCCGCGCTGTCGGCGGTCAAGCCACCGCCGGCCTGCCAGATGCCCGCATTGTTGGTTCCAGGGCTGGTGACAAACACCGAAGGCGGCTGGGTCAGGCTGAGCGTGTTGTAACCGAGCACCCAGCCGTGGTTATTAATCTTGGGGAAACCTTTCTGGCCCTTGCATCCGGTCGAACCGAGTGCAACATAGACTACGCCGTTGTTGAGCAGAAGGCCGGGCCGATTCATCTGGTACTGCGGCATGAAGGTCGGGCCGGACAGCGGGGAAACTAATACAGGGCTGCCCGGTTCATCGAAGCCGGTGGTGAAATTCACCGCGTGAAGGTAAAGAGCGAACGGGGAGGAAATGCCGTCCCCGGTTTTGGCAACGAAATATAAAATTCCAGCCAGGGGATCGATCACGGGAGTGCTTACGATGCCGGCGCCTGCAGTGGGCGCAGCCTGGTAGCCGGAGTCGATGCAGAGATCGTTGAAGGGTGTAGGCGGTCCGTAGTTGGCAGTCCAGAGTTCCTGGCCGTTATCAGCGTCGAAGGCATAGATGCTGTTGTTCAGCGTGGCCACGTAGACCACATTGTGCGTGGCTCCAGAAATGAGCACGTGAGGGACGTAGAGCGGCTGAGCGGAAGCCCAGCTATCCAGGTTGACGCTTCCGGAATATAGTTTTGCGAACTGACCCACGTTGACGTTTAGAGGCGTGAGCAGAGACTCACCAGGATTCTGCCCGGTGCGTGCGTTGTCGTTGTGGTAGGTGGTCACGCTGACTTGAGCCGCAAGCAGAAGGCCGCTCCAGAGAACGAAAAAGATCACAGCCGTAGTGACAGCGAGAGACGGAGACTGCGGAGGGCATTTCCACACTGCGGTAAAAGAGGCTGACTCAGAGACTAACTGAGCCGCGGAGAATGCCTGATACGAGGGCTTCGCCAACGAGCTACCTCAGAACATAGATTCACGGGGGAAGGACGGGGGGGGGAATTAAAGCACTTGAATATTGCCTACCGTATGACATTCTGTCAACCGGAAAATGAAGGCTTGGCGAAGTCTGGAGGAAACGATTCCTTGTTGACAAGCTTGCAATTTAGGGCGAAACTCCGCTACAGACGCTGCTCTTCCGGAAAGTTATTTGTTGCGATCTGGTATGGCTCATCACCCCATGTGGCGGCCTGAATCTTCCAAGCCCGTTCAGTCCGATCTTGTCCCTGACACTTCGCCGCCCGACCTGGTTCCATCTTCGTCGAGTCCCTTTGTGATGGAAAACACCGCAGCGACGCAGAGGGAGGAGTCTGACGTGTCGCAGCTGGCCGCGAAGTTTGCCGCTCACGGAGGCGGCAAGATTCCGGCGGAACTTTCCGGTGAGCTGGCGCTGGATATTGTGCTTAACGAAGTGGTCGAGCAGGCTTGGCTGACCACGGGCGCGACCGGGTCGGCGATTGCGCTGATGCGTGGCGGAGAGATGGTGTGCCGAGCTAGCGGCGGAGTCAACGCTCCAGAGTTGGGCATGCGCCTGGATACAAACTCAGGGCTTTCCGGCGCCTGCGTGCGTACCCGGCAAATTCAGTGTTGTGATGACGCGCTGGCCGATCCCAGGGCCGATGCCGAAGCCTCGCGGCAGTTGGGAATGCGATCGGTGGTGGTGCTTCCGCTCTTACTGGACGCTGAACTGATCGGCATTTTCGAAATTTTTTCACCCAGGGCCTGTGCGTTTGGCGATCACGACCTGCAGACGCTCGAAGTTCTGGCAGAACGCATACTCAAGAACGCGCGAGCGCGGCGGTCGTCGCCGGTTTCCATCGGACTGGCTTCCCACAGTTTCGTCCCTGCAACGACAGAACAAAGTGGCGAGGAGAAGAGCTCGTCACAAGAACGTGAGGAAGATAAGCATCCGCCGGAGATGGAAGCCCGGTCCGAATCAGCGACTGTCAGAGTTCCGGCGTACGATTCTGCGATAGTCCGAGATGAGCTCGAGACGCCAGAAGCGACCGTCGAAGCCCCGCCGCGATTCGATTGGCTCACAGCCTTGATGGGCGGGATCATCGTTGGCGTCGCTCTTCTGATGGCAATGGTTTTCGCGATGCGGGTTGGATGGCTGAAGCAGAGCGTCCAGCGTCGCCCCTCCCGAGCGGCGAGCGCCGCTGCGGTATCTTCCGCGCCGGCACCGCCGGCCGCCAAGCCGACGAGTACAGGTGCTGGCTCACAAGTTCCGCCATCAATGACGCCTGGAAACGTTCCGAGCAAAACTGCAACCGGGCAAGCGGGATCTCGGACGGAGAATTCCCGGGTTCAAGAAGGCAGCTTGCGGGTTTATGAGAATGGCAAGGAAATCTTTCGAATGTCGCCATCGGACGTTGCGACGGCGGGCAAAGCGGAAGAGACAAAGAAAGATACGAACACGGGTTCAGTGTTGCAGCCAGCCGGGACTATCGAGTTGGCGCCGGATGCGGCGGAGGGCAGTTTGGTGCATCGCGTTGAACCGCAATACCCAGAGGCCGCTCTGGCACAGCGCGTTCAGGGATCGGTTGTGCTCGACGCACACATCGGTTCCGATGGGGTAGTAAAGGAAATCAAGGTGGTGAGTGGAGACTCTCTCCTCGTGCAGGCGGCCATTGCCGCGGTGAAGCAATGGCGGTTCAAGCCACAAACAGTCGACGGCCGCGCCGTTGACATGCAAACGCAGATCACGCTGAAGTTCACATTGCCCCCGAGTTAAGGCTCTGGCGATCCACGATCGGCCCCACTTGACTTGATGAGCAGCCTCGATGCCAGCGCTCTGGGTTGCAAGAAATTGCATACTTCATGATCAAGAAATTTCTTCATCAAAAAATAATGTTGTGCCATAGACGCAACAATCGTTAGATGATAGGGTTCGCAATGCGGGGCGTGTTTCCCGCTGAGTTACTAAGCAAAGAAATCTTTCGCGGGTGTGGCTACACCTCGAAAGTCCCCCAGTTTCAAATACCGGAGAAAATCACAATGCAGTTGCTACATCAAAAGGCCGCTTACGCCTGCCCTCGTCAAAAAGTGAAAGCGATTGTTTGGGGAATGATCGTTTCCATTGCAATAACCGCAAGCGCTGTAGGGCAGGTGAATGTAATCACCTACCACAATGACAATGTGCGCAGCGGACAGAATCTGCACGAGACTGCGCTGACCACATCGCTGGTGAACTCGAGCACTTTCGGGAAATTGTTTTCGCAGCCGGTGGATGGACAGATTTATGCGGAGCCGCTGGTCCTGGCCAATCTGCAGATTCCTGGCAAAGGCTTGCACACCGTGGTTTATGTAGCGACGGAAAATGACAGCGTGTATGCCTTCGACGGAAATAACAACACGGGGACCAATGCCAGTCCGCTGTGGCAAGTGAGTTTTATTAATCCAGCCAAGGGGATCACGACCGTACCTGCCTCAGACTTTGGAACGGATGCGATTACTCCGCAGATCGGCATTACCGGAACGCCGGTGATCGATCCCAACAATGGAACGTTGTATGTGGTGGCGGCCACCAAAGAAAATGGCGCATACGTGCAGCGGCTGCATGCCCTCGATGTGACGACCGGCGCGGAGAAATTCAAAGGCCCAGTCGTGATCCAGGCGAAGGTGAAGGGAACGGGCGCGGGCTCCTCGGGCGGCTATATTTCATTCGATCCGTTTCGTTCGAATCAGCGCCCGGGACTGCTGCTGTTGAACGGCGGGATCTACATTGCATGGGCGTCGCACGGA